>Ga0255361_1000042_pt1 | contig 43930 bp, 50 predicted proteins | sample GFST75r1metaG_FD_186005 | JGI IMG/M metagenome (GOLD analysis project Ga0255361, IMG submission 186005) | Peat soil microbial communities from Stordalen Mire, Sweden - G.F.S.T75.r1 | ecosystem: Environmental > Terrestrial > Soil > Wetlands > Peat | place: Sweden: Norrbotten County, Stordalen... | reverse complement strand
GCAACGAGTTGCATATGTTCACGGTGTTACCGCAACGATGGATCGTTGAACGTTCATGGAGTTGGCTAGACAAATGTCGGCGACTTTGGAAAAACTGTGAACGTGCCCTTAACAGCAGTCTTCAAATTGTTGTATTGGCCTTCCTGAAGATAGTTCTTAAAAGATACTAGACAGGTTCTTAGGTAACGGACGAGGAAACCACCTCGTCTTGTTACGTCGAGACAAGGGACGCCAAAAAGCTCGCAGACCCGGTGATAGAAAACTATCGCTCCAGCGCTTGATCATGATGCTTGGGTGCAATTCTAAGATTGGCCGTCACTGCCCTTTCTTTTGCTGCTGCTATTTTTTGATCCAAGGTCAAACCTTTGCTCTTTGAACGCTCATGGATTTGTAGTCGGTCATTCCAATCCTTTGGAACGTCCTGAACCACCTGAAAATCTCCGTTTTGGTATTGCCGCGCAACGCCTTTGATTCGGCCGACTAGGTTGTTACGATCCGTTGATGCTAAATCAGGGGCATGTTGCTTAAAGTAGGCTTGCCAATCGATACCGTTCGATTGTAGATACGGCTTGAGCTGTGTGGCAATTTCAGGTAAGTCTGCAAAAGAGCCTTTGGTAAGGGTATCCTGATAATGATAGCCGTTTGCTATACCTTGACCGGGCTGTAAATTGACAACGACTTTCAGATACGCCATTAAAGCGACGGTAGAAATGGCCGCCTGCTTAGCGGCACTGACAACTGGCGCTAGACACTCGTGTGGAATTGCTTGGTCAGCTGGGATTAGACTCGTATACGGCACACTCGCTAAAGCATGTTCAGCCCGCATCTGGTCATAAAAGACATGACCACTCGGGTCATTGTCGACCCCAAAAGCAATCTCTGAAGGCGCACGACCAGTTTTCTCGCAGAAATAAATCAACCCTTGCTTGACCGTATTTGGCTTCAAGCCGTCCATCGACATTAACGTAACGTGATTCAAGCCCCGATGCAGTGACCAATAACTCAGGGCATCAATCGGCGCCTCAAACATTAAAAGTCGTTCAGGCTTGCCTAGTGACAAATTGAAGCCAAAGTTTTCTTGTGAGTTTTTAGCTATCTGCTTAAATGTACCGCGCTTACCCAAATGCTCATGGTCAATTCTCGTGCCTTGTACCGTTGCCCCAACGATTTTGTCTTTCCTTGACCAGACAAAGATAGCATTGCCATGTTCGTCTTGTTGGATAAAGCCCTTGCGATGCAGTAAGTCCACAATCTGTGGATCAAGATCCCGAACCGTCGTTAGATACTTAGTGGCCTGCTCAAAGTTAGGGCTATTCTTAAAGCTGTATTGAAACGGCTCACGAACCTTATGCGTGGTTGTTTCAACTCTTTCTAAAGCCGCGTGATTCAGATAGGCAACCGCCTCGCGAAAACTAGTGATGCCTAAATAATGCTGCACAAAGTCTAATGCACCGCCACCAACATCGCGACTATTCCAACGGAAGAGATTCTTCTTGTCATTAATGACTAATGAGTCATGTTCGACCCCACGCCAATAGCCATTGGACTGTTGCACCAGTGCAATGCCATTCGCTTCGGCAATCGCCACAATGGCAACGTGATTCGCGTGGTCAATCGTTGCTTTGCTGAGTCGTTTCTGTTTGTTTGTGACCATCTTGATTAACTCCTTTCTGCATCAAAAAAGGACGCCTAGGCGTCCTATCGTTCAATATCATGACGATGTTGCTGTTCTTGCTCTTCCTGGGGCGGTTCACCTTGTAAATCGTCCATTAAGTCAGCAATATCCTCCCACTTGTTGACCATGATGGTTTGCTGCTTGAGACTTTGTTCTAATGACCGTAGGGTTTTTTCTTGGTCTGTAATGACACTCGCCATTTCTTCGTTAGTCAGTAGCGGGTTAAAGTCTCGGTTTTGCAAATGTAGCACGGCGGTTTGATACATATTAATTTCATGTTGGTACTTCTTAGTGAGTCGGTGTTGCTCCTTTGGTGAAACGTCCTCTAATTTGTCAATAATTGGTTGATATTGGTTGCGGGTAAAGATGAACTTTGCTAAGTCGTTGTAGTTGGTAATCTTATCGTGAAGCATTTCAATTTTTTGTTGCACGTCAAGGAGCTGCGCTTTGACCGCTGTTACCTGCCGGCCTAATGACTGACGGTCAGTGATATGGTTGGCTCTCAATTCACCAAGCGTGGTTGACAAGCGCTTTACGTCAGCCTGCTGAGCTTGCATATATTGACGTTGCCGGTTTGCTATTAACCAACGTCCTAACATCGGCTGCGTTGACTTTAATGCGGGTTTCAACGCGGCTCCTGTCAAACTAACTGATTTTGGTTCTGGATCGTTCAACGTAGCAAAAGGCGTTGCATTGTAGTGCCAGTGATTGCCAATTTGCACTGTGTACTGTTGATGCAACCGGTCATAATTTACGGCGTCATTAGGGATAAAGACTCGTTCATAACCGGCATCAGGTAGCGTAATCGTTAGTCCCTTGTCAGAGTGACCAAAGACAGCTTGAGGAGGAACTTTTACCAGTTCAGGATTCAATCCTTGATCAAGATCAATCGCATGTATCAATGCTTCACCACGGATTGAAACAGCGCGTGGCCGTTTTCCTGATTGATCCGTTAATGTGTAGTAATAATTGGCTTGTAGCGCAACTTGCAAATGATCAGAATCACCGCGCAATTCGTAACGATTCAAGTGAACTGTTAGCTGTCCTTCATTAGGCACTTCTAGTTGAACCAAAGTCCCCTTTTCATCAACACTTAGTACCTGATCCTCAGACAAGTCCATCAAGGTTTCGGTGTTGGTCATCTTCGACTTGGTTTGTTCCTGATACTCGGCTAAAACATCAGGAGCTGCCACCTTTGCTTTGAGAGCATTGGGGTCATGCCAATGCTCATTCATATAGTTTAGTTGGTAGGCAGGGGGTAGAAGTTCCGCGGGCACTTTAGTACCATCATGAAATGTGAATTGATAGCTACCATTGCGCTGCCGTTTGAGGGTAACATCATGTTCCTGTTGCAGCATGAAAGTTAAATCATCAAAGCTGTCACACATACCATAGACATCATCAATTAAGGCCATCAATCGTTGTTGATTGTCAGCATTTTCAGCAGTGGTTGTTTTAATACCTTCCGACGTGTATGAACCAATATCAGATAGACTTTTGTCGCGAATATTGCGCTGCTGGTCAGGCAACCGATACCCCCTATCTTGACCACGCTTCGTTGTCGTGATTTCTAGCTGGTTACATAGCTGGTCAAACATTTCCGGTGATGTTGCACGAGACGCAACAAATCGCAGTCGGCGACGCAACTCCGCGCGGAAAGATTGGTGAACATCCTTCTGGTGAACAAAGCCATTTTTGTCGAGTTGTTCTTCCCGTTTTAAGGACACGGACAACCCATGTTCAGCGGTCAAGCGATTACTGATCTCTTTGATCCGATTAGCCGTGATGTAAGGTTGGCTTCGGAACTTTTTTAAAGTCGTCATGGAGTAAGCGTTAAAAATGATGTGATTGTGGATATGATCCTTGTCAACGTGAGTCGCAATGACGAACTGATAGTCATCGCCGATTAATTCGCGCATGAGTTGTAGACCGATCTCGTGAGCCTCCTCCGGGGTGACATGATCCTCTGGTGAGAAAGACTGAATCAAATGGTAACTTTTGGCTGTTTTTCGCAAGTGTTGGCCTTCAACTTGACGACCGCCAACACGCTCAAAGTTGCCATTGTAGCGATGTGACATATCAGCTAACATTTCAAATTCAAACGATGCTGTTGGAGTGTCACAATGGACGCCTTCAACTAACTCACCGTTTCGAGTTTTGAGCGGGTCGATAATGTATTTGATTGCGTCCTTCGTTGAACGGTTAATTGCGTGTATTTTCGTGATTGCCATTTAAGACCACCTGCTCATAACGATGAACAACGTCAAGACGATGTAGCAAGAGATCATTCACAGCCAAAAACAAATCGTAGACTTCACTTTTAACCACATTCATTTGTTCCTGGGTAAGTGATTCACTCTCGTTAGCTACGTGTGCCAATTGGTTCAAGTTATTTCCAATTCGAGCCATCTGTTCTATTAATTGCTTAGTGTCTGTGAAATCGATATGAATAATCTGACTAGCTAAAAGAGATTGAATTGAAAAACTGTTGAATCGAGGATTACCAGCCATTGCCATACGCAATCTGAGAGCTTGTTCCTCGCGCAGGTTAAGCCTCGTGTGCTTTTGAATAGTTCGTTCCCTTTGCTCATTGTCTTCTGCCATCATGAAAAGCCCTTTCTAGTTATGTTATGGAAGTTCACATTAAGTCGAACATTGAAATACAGGCCCTTCTGCCATTTTTTTCAAAGTAGCATTCAGGGTGTTTTTCTACTGTCGCGAGATTTGCAAGAGGGTACCCTTTTGCAGAAAATTGACGATTAATCAGCTCCGCTGATAGTCAATTTTGTTTTGGGGGCACGCCCCCAATCCCCCGTTATTTTGAAGGGGTCTGCGACACCCTCCAAAATCAAAGTTCAAATCCTTCTAAGTTCTCATTTTGGCTCAGCCATTTCTGATAATCCTCGACCGAAAGGTCGCGTAATTTTCGGATCGTTTCGTCGTAACATTCGAGGGTAAATTCTTTCTCAATTAGATCTGTGATACCTGTCAGGTCATTAGAAATATCATCACGTACTGTTTTAACCTTTTGTAGAATTGCCGGCGGTGTATCTTCGCTCACAGACTTGCGATGAAGTAAGATAATGTCACGATCAAATTCGTTCATTTCGTCAATGGTTTTCATGTTGGTAATTCCTTTCTTGGGTGATCAAGGGCTGGAGAAAAGCAAGGGCTGGAGTGTCCTCTTGAGTGAGCGTATTCAACAAATGAGTTAGCGGGATTTCTCCTGCGTTGCTTGCACCAGCCCTTGCTCTTTTTTTGCAATGTTTTCCGTTGTCGCAATGGTTTTAGCGCGTTCTATTTTTTGATCAAGCGTCAACGGTTTCTCACGAATCTTTTCAAGGTTTTGATCGACGGTTTTATTGAATTTTTCGGCGGTAGATTGGATACGCGTTAAGCTTTTGGAGAGCTGGGAAAGATCCTTATCTTTCGACCAAACAGCAAGGTAAGGGAACGTATAATCACTCGTGTCAATTCCCAGATGTTGGCAAACGATAAACGCGGTACTTTCAGCTTCCAATTCCATGGTTGAACGATCCAATTTTAACTTCGGATCACAGTGTAATTCGCTGTGCGCGAGTTCATGAATCAGCGTCTTAATGGTTTGCTTCTCGCTCATACCGGAACGCAATTGGATTTCTTTTTTGAGTGGGCGCGTAACACCCTTGGTTTCGCTGCTCGGCATCTCATGGCTAAAGACCACATGAAAGTCAGTTGCTTGAACAAGTTTGCTATAAATAGTGGCATAATTTGGTACTTCACCAGTCAGCTCATGTGTGAACATTTTGATAGGCTCACCACTGGTCTGAGAGTAATCAAAGACAGCTGCCGGTCGGCAGAATACTTTGCTCTCTTTTACACGTTTGATGGTGCCATCAGGTTGCCGAACTCTCTTTTCGTACTTGTGTTCACCACCCGCCAATATCCTGATACCTTTTTCGTGTTGATTAACTTGTCGATGGTACTGATTTTTCCATGTGTGATACCCCGCAACAAAAGTGGCATGTGGGTTCTGTAAATAGATGAGTAACTGGTTTCTAACACTGTATTGATGAAACCCGCTGATGAACTTCAAATACTCTCGATACTCGTCAGTAGAGAAGACTTTTTTGGCGCCATCTTGCGCCAACGCCAGTAACTCTTTGGTACTCTTCGGTGGTTGCTTTTCTTGGCTTGATGTTGGCATCTTTATCACGCTTTCTTTTACGAATTTGAATTGTTACTTTCCCCTAATGTACTCAGGGCATGTTCAAATGTTTTAACTGTTTGCTTAGCTTGCTGACGCTTGTCCGCAGGTTGTTCCGGATCGCTTGCAATCTTGTTAAAAGCATCAATACCAGCCGCATACTTTTTCCCGACTTCAATCGCTTGACTAATGGTTGAGTCCTTTAATTTGTCGTTGATTTTTTGAGCTTTATCGAAGTCCTTTTGCCGCACATAACCCAGCGCAATCACCTCTGATAGCGTTTTGCTCTTGAGCTGCTCGTTAATCAGTACGGCGGCATCGAATTGCTTAGTGTGAACATAGGCAATGGCGAGTTTGATTTGGCGCTCCTGAGATAGCGCCACACGATTACTCATCACGATGACTTTTGAATAATCGTGTTGCAGGTAAGCAAGATCAAACAGTGTCTCAGCTTTTGGGTAGACACGTTGAAACTTAGCGAGTTGCTTCACGTCACTTTGATCTGTGAGGGTTTTACGCACATCGTCCCGTCGATTCGGATACAACTTACCGGCTTGAAGATAGTCCCCCTTCTTAATCAGGGAGGTGTAGCTTGGGGGTGCGTTATACGCATCAACGACTAGTTTTGTTCCAAACAAAAAACCGCCTGCTATTATCAGCAAAGCGGCAATGGTTATCAGGTGTTTGAGAAACGATCGACTAACCCTTGGTAATGAAATTGAAGGTAATTTGATAGCATTTTGTTTCGGTTTTTTGGCAGTAGTTCTACGTGATTGATTGCTTGTCCTTTTGGGCGTTGTATCAGCCGCCAACGAGTCAGTAAAAACTGGTTCAGATGCAGGTTCGGATGCAGAATCCGGTTTAGTTTCATTTGCTACTGGAACGTCTGTTGCTGGTGGTGAAGTTACCTCTTGTCGCTGAGAAATTAAGTCAGTGATCAGATCTTCAATTTTTCCTTCAATCGGTAGCTCAATCTTGACGGAAAAGGCAACTTGGTCACGGTGATAGGCCGTGATTTGGCAGCTACCATGTTGTGCTAAATCAAACAGGTGATCACTAGCCGCTTGTAACTGTGCTAACCCATCATCAAACGGTTGCGGGTCGGTAGCTAACGCGATCCCCTCTTGATTGGTAATCTTGATGCTGTCAGTCTCTTTATCTTTTTTCCGACCCACATCAGTCCCTCCTTTCCTTCCACGCCTCTTGCGCGATCATTAATGAAACTCAGGAGCTTCATCATGTCTTTCTTTTTGAAGCAGCTTGGCAATATCTTCATAGGTCAGATGGCTCTCAGATAACAGTGCGTCAACTTTATCGGCTTTTAAGACTTTGAGATCACGCCTAGCGGCCGTCAGTTGTTGCTGCACCTTTTTTTGCTGTTCTTCTAGTTCTTTGATCCGGTTCTCTTTACTCTTGATTCGCTTTTCCAGACTCGTACTTGCCATTATTAATAGCTCCTTTCTTAGTCATGACTTGCTTGTGATTGATTGAAACGATACAGCGTGCACCCAATTATCTTTTGTTGCTTCATCGGCAAGCGCAGCACTAAATCGTTCTTAATTCTGTTGCCGTCGCTGGTGATAGTGTATGCTACCCGTGCCATTGCAATTGTTTCGGAACCCACTTGTGTATAAGTAACCTCGCGATGCTGGTACGTAACTTTATAAGACAGATCCGGACCAATACCCGCTTTACCAATAGTAGCCGGTGGTACGATTTGATCTGCTATTGCTTCGGTCGATAGCTTCTCAATTTGATCATGTCGTTTTTGTTGATCAGTACGATATCCAACAACCAAATCCGTAAAAGCAAGAACCTTTTGATCTACTTTTTTTGACTGACCGACTGTTATTGCATTTAGTTGCGTTTTCGTCTCTTGTAAGATGGTTTGACTATCTGACCAGCGATACCAGCCTACTATCATTAAAACCGTCATTAGAATGGCATATAGCGGCAATAGCCAGTGGCGCCATTTGTGTTCTTCCATCGTTTTCCTCCTTTTACCTTGGGTGAATATAGGTATAAGCTCCCACGTTCCCTAACGTTTGCAAATTTGGCCCTGGTTGCTGTTTAAAACCGGTTCCTCCTTGCGAAATGGTAATTGTACCTTTGTCGGAATCAACCGCTTCCACATAGGCAACATGGCCGTATACGGGGTCTGCTTGCCAGTTTCCAACCATCTGACCCGCCGCAAAGCTCACTAAGGCGCCCTGTTGTGGGGTATGGTCAACACTAAACCCAGCGGCAGCGGCTGAGCTTCCCCAGTCGGCGCCATTACCCCAGTTGTTGGCTGCCCAACCTGATCGGGCTTTCGCCCACCACGTACATTGACCAGCTGGGTAGGAGTTGCCACCATCATGCAACGTGATATTGCCGATGGAATCACCACTCTTGAAACCGAAGATACCTAGCAGTTTATTGACATTTGGCACCCAGTTTAAGTTGAGGTTGTTGGGATCATTGATGGCACCAACTGGTGCATAGGCAGCGCCAAGTTTTTGAACGGTATTCAAACCGCGAGTCACAACTAAGTTATGCAGCGTCGTACCAGTGGCATCAATACCAGCTTCTAGCGATGGATAGGCAATGATCGTACCACCACTCATTTGACCACTAGGATTATTTGCACCACGAACCGCAGCACTTGTTCCCCATGAGGATTCTGTCCCCATAATTGCGGCAATAAGCGCCGGATTAACGCCAGCCTTTTTAGCTGCGTCGATTGAGTAACTTTCCTTGTCGGCCAAAACACCGTTAGAAAAATACTTAACCCACGCGGCATGAAACTTGTTGGCGTCAAAGTCTTGACCCGTTAAATTGCCACCACTGGTCACCAAGCCATAAGTCGTGGCATACGTGTATTTCACATTTGGTAAAGCAAAGGCAGGATTTAATTCTTCCTCAACAGGTGGCAAAGGTGCTGAACTTACCACAACGGTTGAACTGGAAGCGGAGGAAGAGTTCTTTGAAGATAAACCTGGTGCCTGAGAGACGCTTTCTGAGGTGCTCGACGATGATGGTGTTGATGAAGACTCCTCTGGAGCGCTCTGCTGCGTGATTTTGATAAGCTGAAGCGTGATGTTTTTTTCGCTAGTGCCGATTTGATCTCCTTTCTTGATTTCCTGGTTTGGTTTAACCGTCACGGTTTTGAGCCCACCGGTCACGGTTCGTTTACCATCAGTTGCGATCGTCACACTTCCATTTGAACAGGCAGTCACTGTGCCGGACATCACGGCCACAATCTTTTTGCCAGTCTCGCTTGAAATCCGAATGTGATTAGACATGTTCTTCTGTCCGCCCCGCATTCGCCAGGCGTACCGGTCGTTGACCATGATCGTTGCATTCTGATCTTCAAAGGGCGATCCTAAAATCTCTTGCGTGCGATATTGGCCTACTTGACCCATTGCATCTAGCCGGTCTTTATCATCTTGTGAGAGTGCTTTAGGATGGTTCTTCTCCCACTCATCAAAGCTAGACAAATTGACGGTCACAGTTTTTGCATCAACCGTCACCGACATCATCTGATCATGTAACTTTTTAATCTTCTGTTTAAACGCATCATCAACGGTGAAGTCGTCATACTTAATCGACAAATAGGCCAATTCGCGGTCAAAATCAGATATTAATTCAATCCCGTCTGTTGTTGCTTCCTGACCATTGATAATCAGTGAGCGTCCGTTACCGTCCGTGTTAGCCATACTATCAATGACCTTCTTAGTGGCATCAGTGTCCAACTCCGTAAAGTAACTATAGGCATCGGTTAAGGGCTTAGAATCGGCTGTCGTCGACATCGTAGGCACCAACCAGCCAAACATGGAACTCATCAAGGCGATCAGACCAAACACAAGTCCCACTAATAGGAGAATAGCCATCGACTTGATCACGACAGGTAGCATCAGAATGGCCTTTAACAGATGCCTGATTGAACTAATAGGATGACGCCACGAGAAGGTAGCACCCTTTAAAGCACGCTGCTTCATCATTTTTCTGACGGATTTACGGCTGTATGAAGTTTGAACTGGCTTACCTAACTTTTTTGCTAGTCGCTTGCCTTTACGATTCCTATGGCGCTTCAACCGGGCTTTTAAGCGGCTCCCTCCTTGCGTTGTCTTTGACAACGTTTGGTAGGTTGGATCGTTTTGCTCTTCACTTTGCTGACCATTGGTAGCTGCCAGTACCGTACTCTTCTTAGCCGTTTCAATCGCGCCATGTTGAAGCGCTTCTCTACTACGGTGCCGAAAACGTTTGACCCAACTAGCCTGTTTCTTTTTATGCTTAGCGTTTGGTGCTAAAAGGCCACGCCTAAACTGCCCTTTTTTTCGGACAAAACGTTTGCCACCAAAGCCGCCAACGCCTTGTATGCGATATTTGTTACCGCGCAAGGCTTTCTTAAACCGGCTCGGATCACTACTGACTAAAGCGTCTTTAGGGTCATGATGCTGCTTATTAAGCAGCATGTCTTTCCAATTATTCGCCAATCATCTCGCCCCCATCCTCATGCAGTTTCTTGCGGGAAATATATTGCTCCATGTCCTCTGGTTTCGTGGACATAATCTTATAAAGCTTGGTCTTTTTCGGAAAGTCATTCTCAAATGGAAGGACGGCGTCACCCGCAATCATCAAGCCATGGCCGGAGTCGGCATTGGTGATATAGCCTTCCTCCTGTTCAGACAGATGCAGCATTTCTGTGAGCTGATCACGGTCATTGGCAGCTTGGTCAAGCAAAAGCACAAATTCACTGTTAGACAACATGCGGCGGGCATTATCACTCAGTAGCAAGGTTTCAACGTTTTGCGTAATCCCAGTAGGCAACGCGCCCCATTTACGGGCACGCGACCACAGTTCAAAGAAGTAGTTAGATGCAAATTCATTGCTCAAGAGCAGCTGCATTTCATCAACGTAAATCCACGTCCGTTTGCCTGAGTTCCGGTTCTTTGTAATCCGGTTCCAGATTTGGTCAAGCACAATCAACATACCCATTGACCGCAGGTTCTTACCTAAATCCTTGACGTCATAGACAACCACTGAATTGTCGTTGTCTACGTTCGTTTGATGCGCAAAAACAGACAACGACCCTTCAATATATGGCTCAAGCTCAAGCGCAATTTGCTTTCCCTCTTCTTCGGGCTGTTGTTTAAGGGTATTTGATAGATCAACCATCGTTGGCATCGCTGTATGCTGCTCAAAATAGCGTTGATATGTTAACCGACAAGCACGATCAATCAAAGTCCGGCGTTCGGCTGACAGGCCGTTTTTACCACCGAGTAACATGTCGCACATAGACAAAATGAAGTCTGTTTTGAAAATGACAGGGTCTTCATCGTCACCATAATCTTCATTGATTTCCATTGGATTGATATGCGCTGCGGCACCTTGAGAGATCGGTATGACTTCGCCACCCAGCGCTTGTGCAACAGCTGAATACTCACGCTCTGGATCAATAATCAACACTTCGGAGTCAGCATCACGTAACCGTACAGACAGCATTTCCTGCTTGCTGGCAAATGACTTACCAGCACCGGGACGACCTAAAATCATGCCGTTACCAGCTTTCAAGTTCCGACGATCCGCAGTCACTAGGTTTTGAGTAACTTGATTGACGCCATAAACTAGACCGCTACTGTCACTTAGCTCTTGAGCAGTAAATGGTATAAAAATAGCGGCCGCTGAGGTTGTCAGTGTCCGCGATACTGGTACATAATTTTGTCCCCACATGAGCACAGAATTAAGGGCTTGTTCTTGGAGATAATCGAGATTTGCAAATTCGCAGCTATGTCTACGACCGGCCGCTTTAACTTGCTCGATAATCTCATCAAGCTGTTGATCGGTCTTGCCCTGTGCCATGACGAGGAATGTCACGTCAAAGAGTTGCTGGTTATCGTCTTGCATCTGTTGGAGCAAGTCCTCAGCTTCATCAAGGCTGTGCGTCAGGTTCTCCGGTAGAATATCAGGATCATACCCCGCTTTCATCGCCTTCTGCTGCTCATCAGCTTTCTGCTTTTGCATAAAGCCTTTCTTCGTCTGCACCATCTTCATGCCTTTTACTGGATCGATAGGGTGAATTTGAATGGCAATCTCCAAGTCCGCCATAATATCCGTTAAATCAGTAATCAGACGATCGCTGATTTCGGGTGGATAATCTCGCAAGTACAACACTTGTGCAACTTGGTCGCCCATTGTAAAACGGTTCTTTGCGTGTTTGAAATTGAAGCTGGTTGGTGCAATTACTGAGTGTGTCGTCAAGCCACTATATTTGAGATCGTCATAGTCAAAATGCAACACACTGCCAGGCCTCAATGTGGCATTAGCAAGTTGGAGTCGGCGCAAACCATTCAACGGACGCGCTGTTGATCCCATTTGATGAAAACTGGTAACCACATTCGCCTGTAGTTGATTCAAACTGGTTTTAGCACGTTGTCGATCATCAGCATGTTGCGTAAAGGTTACGTACTTCTCCTTTAGGAGACTCGTATTGCCGCTTTCAACTCTTTCTCGCATGATGTGGTTCATTTCGTCACGGAGCGCGTTGAGATCATCAGGTCGATGCTTGAAGGACGTCTCCTGCATGAACTGGCGAATGTCCTTTCGTCGATTGATGATGTTAATCTGAACAGTCGATTCACTGTCAAAGCCATTAAGAAACTCTGCATATTTGCTAAAGATGTCACTTTGATGGTCGCGATCGCTAATTTGATAGTTAATATCGGAGATCGCAACACTCTTAGAAAAAACACCTGGTGCCACTTCACAGAGGCCGTCTTCATACATGGCACGATAAGCTAAACTGTCTTGAGTTGCTCTTGATGGTGCATTTTTCCGCTCTTGCTTGCCACGTTCCTTTTTGTGGCGTTGTAACAACTTCAAGGCTTTACTATGGCCTGTCTTCTTTGTATTCTTTGATCTTTCCTCGGTTCTTGTGAACATGAAGGCTAACCTCCCTTCGATTTTCATAAATTCTTAGCCCGTTCATTTGTTGGTAATGCAAGATGATGCCGATATACTTTTCTAATGGCATTCCTTTTGGCCTGATCCAGCCAAATGCCAACACTGGCATATCCAATGGGATTAGCACATTACCGGCACTATCCATTGACCAGTGCAACTTCCAGACCAGGAAATAGATAATGCCCGCTGAATAGATGAATGCGATCGTGGCACAGATTAGTTGCCGCAAATCCATTGTGCCTATGATACGTTCTTTGTAGGTCTTGATTTCTTTGGGTACTCTCACGCGTAAAGCCACTGTTACTCACTCCTTTCCTACATTGCTGTTGTCAGCGACTTCGCCCATGAGTTTGTTTGGAAGACCGCAAAAATTAGTAGAATTGAAAATCCCATCAATGATGCTATCAATGGGAGGACGCCACTTTTATCGACATTCGCAAACGCTGTTTTCATGAGGAATGGATAGAACAGCTGCACCATATAAATGAGTGTTCCTTGTATGGATACCGCCATGAAGCTCTTGAAGAAGTTTTTAGCAATCCCAGAAAACTCATGATGCGGCATGGTTGCAATTGGAATAGGTGACACAGCCAAAAACACGTACATCTGTAAAAACCGGCCGGTGACAACAACATTAACTAAGACTGTGGCGAGCATGGTAATGAGCATGACAAAAAGAAGAAGCACCATGATCATCAGCTTCGTCCAAAAACCTTCTTTTACTAAGGGACTATAAATATCATCAATGCTAATAATGGTGCCCATATGTCCAGAATTCACTAACTTACCGATACCCTGCGATAGCGTGATGCTCACTTGCATAATGGCATTCATGAATAAATTCATGCTATCCATTGCAATCTTACAAAAAGCCACCTTCACTAAGGCGGCTGAAATCAGCCTGACCCCTGCATCTGATCCACCTCCCATAGCTTCTACTTGTTCCGAAATTCGATATAGTTCTAGCAACGCAAACAACGCCAGAATCATATATCCGACCGGCATCATCACATTAGTCTGGATCGTTGTTGCGAATCCGTATAAGTCCTTGCTCCACCCTGCCAACGTTTCGGTAATGCCGTTAGCCTTTGCGGAACCAGAAACGGAGTTCAAGATAAACTTAATAAATCCCTTGATCGTGTTATCCACGCGGTTCCGCCTCCTCACATCACGTTAGTGAAATAGAGTTGAACAATGCTCCAGCAGCAATGATTAAACCGCCACCTGCAATCGTCCAGATACCGCTTTGAATACCAGGCCCATTGTGATCCTTCAAAGCACCACCAAGACCAACCAAGCCCCAAGCGGCGTAAATAGAACCACCTGCAATAGCAAATTTTGACATTAAAGAAATAGCTTGAGATAAAACGTTCATGTGTTGTTCCTCCTTTTTTATCGAAACGTGTCTAATAGATTGACATCAGCTAGGATATCCGAATCCGCTTCGGGTTCGTTCTCCTTGACCGCATCATTCTTGGTTTCCTCTTGACTGATATTAGCCAGGAAATCTGACTCTGCTTTGGATTCTTCTGTTTCTACCTCACCTCCTTTGTTGTTCTCGCTTTTGAGTTGAGGCTGATAGACATAGTCTGAGTGATCCATTTGAAGCTCTTTGTACCGTGGATGTTTTTCCAACGAATATTTTTGCGACAAAAATGGCGGCACCCCGCGGAGCATGTAAATACTCTGGTCGCCGCCAATTCGGTCGACTTCATCAGGCGCTAACAAATCACGCGCGATTTTGTCGTAGTTTTGGTTGAATGAGCCATTATTGCCTTTGGATTCACCATAACGCTGAACGTCTATCGTTCCTTTGCCAAGAATCTTGGAAATGTACTGAGCGGTTTCACTGTCGTGTCCGCCAAGGTACAGCAGTGAATCCGAGGCACCGAGAATCGCTTGGTATGACTTTGGATAACGTTCTTTGAGCTGGCTGAGTTCCTGCACAATTGGCACACAGAAAATGCCCCGTGAACGCAAGGTATTGATACGCTTGTCAAATTGTGGAATCTGTCCACTGTTTGCAAACTCGTCCTGCCAACAAACGACTGTTTCATTAAGCCGGCCGTTCGCCTGATGGTCAGCATGTTCTACCAAAGTAGTAAACAATGTTTGGTAAACCAAGCTGACCAAAAAATTAAACGTTTCGCTTTGATCAGGTAAGATCAGAAACAGAATTCGTTTTTCATCTCCTAATTTTTCAAGTTCTAGTGTGTCGTCACTGGTAATATCAATAATGCTAGGCACATCAAACGGTGCTAAACGAACACCAAGTGAAATGACGATACTCATGGCTGTTTTGGCTGGTGCGAGCTTGAAGATACCATATTGTTTAAGCCCAAACGCATCCGGGAAATCCTTTTTGAAGTCTTCAAATATTAGGTCAAGTGGCGTTGTGTTACCGCCAGCATCTTCCTCAATTGTTGCTGCTCTGACTAAGTCCAAAACATTGGGTACGTTGGCAACAACACGGTTGTCAGGATTGCCAGACTCTAAACGTAAATAATCAAACAAGGCTTGCATGAGCGCTTTTTCGCCTTTATCAAAGAACGGATCGCTTTTACTTTGCGGTGAGGTTGTGTTTTGCATGATCGCATTCACAACTTCAATGACGTCATCCTCATTGTTGATATAAGCGAATACATTGAAATGATCAGTGTGTTTGCGAGTCACCAAATCAAAGACCTTAATCTGATAGCCAGACTTCTCAAAAAAGTTACCCACCCATCTAAGCGTCTGTCCTTTGGTATCAGTAACAACATAGGAGCTGGAACGCTGCAATAGATTAGGTACGACAACGGTTCTGGTTTTACCAGAACCAGCACCCCCGATGACCGTCACAAATTGATTTCGCTGCAGTTTCATTGGCCGTTTATGATCCAAGTCATTCAAATACAGCTTTTCCGTGGCCGTCATAATCAGGTTGTTATCTGGGTTTTTGGTATCCTCAAATGGGAGAATATCCTTATGAGTCCCCCATTTTGCGCTCCCGTGTTCCTCACCTGGTCGATAATTTTTCTTATTGGTCAAGGCATATAAAACTACCAGCGCTACAACTGCCAGTAGAATAAGACCACCTAGGAATGGTTTGCCATTGAAAGTCGGCGGCCACCAAGAAACCTTGCCAAGATTGTTAGACACGTACAGTATTTTGTCGAGTATAGACTTAGCGTCTTTGTCCTGGACGTTATAGACGGCTCGCGTTAAACCACTGCCAACGATATATACCGCAGAACTACCAATAGCCACCAGGCCGAAATTCCAGGCTAGGTTTTTCGCTTTTTCTTTGTCCATCAGCGCTCACGTTCCTTGCTACGCTGTCGCGGCTTTTTCTCTTTTTGATTGCGTTCCTTTGCGGTCACTTTAGCCTTTTCAATCTTTTCTTGAAGCGTTTGGCCGTGTTCGGGTGTTTTGTCAAAGTCCTTAACAACCTTCTGCAAAACAAGTTGAACTCGGTCTACATCAGCACCCTTAAAAAAGACATGGTACATGCCCGTTTCCTTGTCTCGGCGGATAGAAAAGTCAACGTGATACTTTTTGAACTTCTTTCCGAGCGCGCGCAGATCGGTTTTACTAATATCCACGTGTTCTAGCGCACCCCTTTTTTGCAATTCCGCAATGTTTTGTTTACCAGTCGTCCGCTGATGATGGATTGCTTGTTTGCTCATATCCATTGCTTTACTTGGCAACTTGACGGCCAGTGCTTTAAGGAGCGCTTGCGCGGACAAGGTGCTTAACCGTAGAACATACTCTGCTGCTTGGTTGTCCATTTGATTCACCTACCCTTTTTAGACCGTTTCACTGACTGTTACGGTCAAATTTTGCGTTGTTGTTTGGCCGAATTTATCCGTCACGGTATAAGTCAGCACATAGCTGCCAGGTTTACTGGTATCAACCGAACCTTCGACATCAACAGTGACATCGCCATAAGAACTGGTAGCCGTAACACTAGCCTTTGGATCAAAGTGATCGCCAAATTTGAGTTTTGTCGGTACTTTAGACAGATCAAGGGTTGGCTTGTCAGCCACAACGTTGATAGTTACTTCCTTGACGGTCTTCTGTCCAAACTTGTCAGTGGCTGTATAAGCAAGCTCATAGCTACCAGGCTTGCTGGTGTCAACTGATCCATCTACAGCCACAATCACATCGCCATAAGGACTAACCGCTGTGACATTGGCCTTCGGGTTAAACTGGTCTCCCACCTTGAGTTCCGTTGGAACCTTCGACACATCAAGTGTCGGTGCCGTGGCAAACACCGTAACCGAACGTTTCAGCGTTGTCACAGCACCATTCTTATCAGTGACGGTATAAATTAGTTCGTAATCACCAAGTTTGCTGGTATCAACGTCTCCTGCAACCTTGATTTCCGTTGTGAGGTCACCATCTTGATAATCATCAGCCGTAACACCTTGTAACGGATCAAAGGCATGACCAACCTCAGTTTGATTGTTCCCCGAGACATGAATAACGGGAGCGTCATTAGTCACGACAACATCACGCGTAGCACTCGTTTTGTGCCCTGCGCTGTCTGTCGCCTGGTAGGTCACTTGATAAGTCCCCTCCGTGTTAACGTCCACAGTGCTGCATAACACAACCTTGTTGGTCAAATCACCATCTTTTACATCATGAGCACTTACACCGTCCATTAAATTGAAGGATTTTTGACCTAAATGCAGATGCAGGTCATCAGCAAAGGATATGGTCGGGGCTTGATCAACAGGCGTTGGTGTTGGTGTTGGTGTTGGATTCGGATCTGGCGTTGGGTTTGGTTCTGGCGTTGGCATTGGCGTCGGTGTTGGTGTTGGACTCGGTTCCACCGTTGGCGTCGTATTGGTATCAGACGTCTGTGTTTCTGTTAACGGTTTGGGTTCCGGCGTCACTGCTGTATTCTCTGCCGTTTTTGGTGTCTTCTGTTCTGTTGTTGCTTGATCTGCTAACGAAACAAGTTTTTGACTATCACTTGATTCAAGTTGTTTAGCCAAATCATTATTGCTGAAAGGGAAGGCGACAACTGTTTGATCACTTTTGTCGCTAGTTGGCAGATCCGGAGCCAAGGCAGCTTTTATGGTCTGATCGGCTTTGTTAGAGGAAGGCTTTGTGTTCTTCCGTTTTTGCTCAACCTTTTTTGACGGCGCCTGCCACTGCTTAGTGTGAGCGCTACTTTTCTTGACTGATTGCGAAGCGGGGGCAGCGTTTAACTGATAAGCCGTATAGCCGCCGCCTCCCAAAACAATCGCACTTATCAGCAAGATTGCTGCTGTTTTCTTTTTGTTGTTTGCCATGAATGAATCCTCCTTTTTCCGCATTAATATGCTTCAACAAATCGCTTAAACTCGTTCTGAGGGCGAACATAAGCCACGATCACGCGCTCTTTGCTTGGTAACACCCGCACGATCTCACCAATACAAGTTGTATCTGGCAGAATAGGCCAACCAGTCTCGATGCTTAGCACCGCATGACGCAACTTCAACAACAGAGCCTTCTCTTTTGGATGTGGGAATCTAATTTCAAGAAGACCATCATGTCGTTTAGCCTCCTTGATGTCTTTTGTTTGAAGAACCAAATTGAACATACGATCACCTCCTATATCAAGTTTTTGGGGACGGACTTAATGCGTTCTCCGCTAATCACTAAACTGCCGTCTCTTTTTAATTCAGCTGACACCACCTTTAGAACTAAAACGTTTTTCAGCTGGTTAGGCGGCTTTATATTGCCAATCACCACTGTCATACCTGGCTTAATTGGATAATCCGTGTGGTCCTTAACCCATGAAGCTCGGATTCGATAAGAAAGAGCATCATGATCTTTCGAAATCAACTTTAAATTGCGATCATGTAACCAAATACCTACAGGTTCAGCCATGTTCAGTCTCCTTTCTTTAGCGCAAAAAACACCTGCAATTAGCTGGCATTTGGCGTTCATTATTTTGGCATTAGCCAAGGCCGCTTCGTGGAATCGAACCACGTTTCCCAGTAGCGGCATTTGTTGTCCAGTGACACACCATTAAATTGCGCAACAGAGCACAACTTTGGTAAAATGGAGGTACGTTAATACCTAATAAAAGCGCGCCCTAGGGCGCGCTTTTTGCTTGTTGACGATGTTTTTCAAGAGCTTTCTGCCGTTCCTCTTCACGAGAACACAACCCGCTAACCCGAATAGCTGCAAGCTCACACAAAAAGATAAAGCCTAGTAATATCCAGAAACTGCATTTGAGAATCAGCCACAACACCTTAATCTCTCCTCACTTTTCAATTTTTGAATTGTAGGACGGTAAAAAGCCTGAATCATAAAGTCTTTTCTCAGTAGCAATCAACCGGCGCACCAATGTTAAGGGTCGTTCCTTAGTAACCTGACAAAGTGCTTTAAGCTGCTGCTTCTCTTCTGGCGTTAAGGTGATTTGGTAACGTTGATTATTTTTGCTGACGGTCATCTTTCCTCCATTCAAAAAGTGCCATCACTTCTCCTGACTAAGTCAAGAAAGTGACGGCACTTATACGTTGTGATTTAACGCATTTTATAACTAAGTAACAGGCTTATCATCAATAAGATGCTACAAGTGAATGAGGCTGCTTGCAGCGAAAGCGAGTGTCTGGTAACCAGCATTCCCGCAATGATCAGAATGATTTGGATCACCGCAACAATGATCATAAAAGCTCGATTGTACCGTCCCGCTTGCGTGGTGATTTTTTCCTTGCGAGTTAACCAAATGATGACCAATATCAAAACGATCGTTAGTAAATTCCAAACTGCTACAAGCATGGTACACGCCTCCTTTTACTCATATTAAAACTGCTTGTGCCTTTACAGCAACATAAAAACCCCGACCGAGTTAGGTAGCAGCCAGGGCTCTTTGGAGATGATTAAATGAAAAAAGGTGGCACAGCGCGTGATCTGTTTTCCGCCAGGTCTCTGGTGCCCGTTTATAGCACCGGTTTCTTAAGAAGGATGGTTCTAGTTGTTCAGTATTTGCTGATCGGTGCTTGCGCAATTTTAAAATAGCAAATTTTCTTGTGACTGCCAAGCAATTTGTTCTATTTTTAATAGTTTTCCCGTCCAAAAAAGTGCTAAGTTGCTAGCTAGAATTGTGCCGCCTTTGTTCTCACAACAACATTAAAAGCCCCGACAGATTTTAGGGCCCGCCGGGGCTATGGAGAAGTGTACATGAAATGAGTCCGACACTGCGCTGATCTATTTTCCGCTAGATCTCTGGTGTCCGTTTATCACGTCAGTTTTGAAAGCGTGTGTTTCGGTTACCCATTAGTTGAGCGACTGCCGTTTGCGCACTTTTACCATATCAAAAATGCTAAAGATTGCCAAGTTATCTGTATTCAAAAATGACTTTTAAATTTGCAACAATCAAACCTAGATTGCATAATTAAAGTTACCACCCAGAAAATGTGAAAAAAGACCTGTCTCTTCTTGCTAAAATGGTGTTTGCATAACATACCATCTAGAGAGAAGGACAGGTCCCATGGCCATTATAACCTTAATTGAACGATCTCAGATAGAACTGCTGCAACACCACACGATTCAATACATTGCCGCGACCTTAGGCCGCTCTCGTATTTCTATTAGGCATGAGCTTCACCGTTGCCCTGAAGGTGATTACTGCGCCATTATAGCTCAGGATCAAGCCAATGCTTGTCGGCATCGTTGTGGTCGACATTCGATTTTGACGCCTAGGTTGAAGCGGATGGTAACTGAGAAGCTAAACCTAGGTTGGTCCCCTGAAATGGTCGGTTATGCCGTTCACTGTGCGCCACATACGATTTACCACTGGATTTATCAAAGACAAGTCGATTTTCAGCCAAGCCAACTCTTTGATCACGGTAAACGTCATAAAAGAAGACAAGACCTTCGGTCGCGCTATAACCAAGCAGTAGGCACCTCAATTGAGATGCGCAGTGAGTCAGCTAATCGGCAAACCGAAAAAGGACATTTAGAGATGGATACAGTTCGCGGTGGTCGCGGGTCAAAGGCTGCTGTTTTGACCATTGTCGATCGGGTCACACGTTTAATGGCGACAACTAAGCTTGAAAACTTATCACAAAATGCTGTTCTCAAAGGATTTGCAAGACTGATGGTAGACTTTCCGGGCCCGATTCGATCAGTGACGGTTGATCACGGTAAAGAGTTTTCCTGCGATCAGGCGCTTACAAAGCGCTATCGGATACCGGTTTACTTTTGCCATGCCTATAACCCGAATGAACGGGGCACGAACGAACGGTTCAATCGAGAACTTCGCTACTATTTCCCGAAGGGAACACAGTTTGATCAGGTTTCAGAGGCCAATATTCAACGAGCCACAGCGTTTATCAATAACAAACCTAGAAAATGTCTCCGTTGGCAAACCCCAGTTCAAGCAGTGAGCAAGCCTCTTTCTAGGTGGTAACTTTATTATTGCAATCTAGGATAGTAAATTGCTATCAATGACGATCGTCCTTGCATCGTCCTCACCCTTCAAAGTTTGCTTTTCCTTTTGAACTAATTCATCATGGAAATCCGCCAAGTCATCTGCTTCTAGCAGAATCTCAGCGGCTTGATCAAGTGATACCTCATGTGGCTTCAAATCATCTATCGCATCATCAATTTCATTCTGATAGATGCGCTTGGCCTCTTCTGGGGTATCTGCCACAATCAACGCATAATAATCATGATGCTCAGTGTCAAATTCATAGAATCGCATGATGATTGCCTCCTATCCGCCATTCCTTAACTGGATGTTGTTGGCGATACGTCCGTTCCTGCTCTGGTAATTCCGGTTTAAGCTCCTCAGTTTCTCCTGGTCTTAAAGCCGTCATGTAATACCCATGATCAACAAAAGTATAACGCACGCCCTTTTCCAAATGTGGTAGAGTCTTCCCCACACCATTAACAAAAGGGACTTTTGTCTGTTTAAGCACCCAAACTCACCGCCTTCACACTTGATCCTAATACCCCATGTCGTACGACGATTCGTTGATCCGTCTTGCTTTCTGCTAAGATCTCAATCCATTCACGCAGTCTTACCGGATTGTGCTCATATAACCGTCGCGCCCGATCATACGTTGCGTAATCAACACTCGTCAGCTGATGTTGTTGCATAAACACAAGCAGCTTGTCGATTGCTTTCATCTCTAGATTACCTCATTTCAATTTCTGAATGAACAGCGTTTTGGTGACGTTTTCCCTTTAACCTGACGGTCTTACTGCGATTGAGCCAGGCCATTAACAAATGGCGTTCTTGCAGACTCAAGTCATGCATATGAGCGCGGCGATATTTAAAATAGTCTTCAACCGTCGTGATCTTGCCAAGTTTAGTCATGTTGACAAACTCAGTCACAACTTCACGTTGATGTAACCTTTTTTGCTGTTGCATGGCACCTGCTCCTTTTGATTCAACTCACAAAATGATGCCTACGCATGAAGCATAGGTGAGGTCTGACCTCATGGTTTCTTAAAAAGCTAATAAACGTTTTCTTACGTGAAATTCTCGAGTTTTCTAGGCATGAAACTCGCTAAACCTTAGCGTCTATGACGCTCGATTGACAGCTCTAGGCATATGCTGACGACCTTTCCAGCCATTCACTACCACCCAAGCAAAAACTTGCTGACACTCACCGTCGAGTGATTCACGGTCTGGTTCTAAGCCGCAGCAAAGAACGGTCAAACACATTATGTCTCGCCCGCTTTGATGGAGACACGGACTACTGGTGGCGGCACGGAATACCGAGGCGTTCCTCACCCACTTGATTTTGCGGGCAACCATCTCCCCTTCACATACCGGCTGTGAGGAACACCGTCGAAAAAGGCCGGAGGGAGTTTAAGGCTATTCAGATTTCAAAGAGCTAAAAGTGTGCGTTCACACGCACGCATCATATTGTGAGTTGAGCTTGTGAGATCAGGACAGCTTGTATAAAGCCGCCTGTGGGTGCTTGCGCTTGGCAATCATCGTATGGTCACTGTTGTAAACACTGCGAATCTTGGGGTAAAGCTGTTCAATTGCCTCAACCGAAGCATGATCCCGATCGTAAAAGGAACCATTCGCGTGATTGATGAGCACCCGCCGATCAAAAGTCCGAACGCAAAATGCCTGTCTTACAACTCCTGAACGTGCTAGAATAGCCATTGTAACCACTCCTTTCTTAGGATCAGCAGCACCAAGAGAAACACAAAAATAAGGGGCGCGCTGCCTGCTGGCAACGCGCCCCTCACTTCGTCTTGTTTGGCTGCTATTTTGACGTCTCTTACTTTCGCTCTAAGACTTCTCTAAGAGAAGTTCCACAGCGGTCACAAGGTCTGTTAAAATAAACTTGCCGCGCTTAACGCGGTGAAGACGGCAGTTGCTAGGCTAGGTACGACTAGTTCTAGTAACAGTCACAGTGCGCTTATCCTGGATTGGTAGTCTAGGTCAGTGCTGTGATGCTGTCTTATTTTTTGTGTTCCCCCTTGCTACTGTTGATGCTAAATTCAAGATAACACTTGAATTTTTCGATTGCAAGCATTAGCGTGTAGAGGAACAAATTAGGTAAGGCAAACATGTGTTAAATTGAGCAGGAAATCGAACAAACGTTTGCCTATTCTTATTATAGAACCTGGTTCCTTTTTAGACAAGAATTTTTCTAATTCTTGTCTTTCTTTTTGCCTTTTTCTAGGTTAGCTAACTCTTCTCGAACCCTATGATGGCGGCGAATCACTTTGCGAACTCGGTTATGTTTTTGTTGTGCAGAATCAAAGAGCCCTCGATAATTTTTCTGCCGTTGCCGCTCGGTTCTTTGTCCTTGTTTAACTTGCACAGACGAAGCATATTGGTTTGTGAATTCAATCATAAACTGATTCGGCACTACCCTGCCGTCTTGTAATTGTCGCTGCTTCTGTTTGGTAACATAAAGGACCATCACATCCTGTAATTGGCCATCTTTACCGCGAACGTGCGCAACTCGCCCTAATGGCCGATCCGGAATGACTAAATCATCAGGGACTAGCCAATAGTATTTGGTCGGTCGAATGCGCTTAGGCGTCATGAAATAGCCTGCCATCAGAGTAACTTTGCCGAGTCCCTTGACGTGACGATTACGATGCTGTGTAAAGCTTTTTAACTCAGTATCAGTCTCTGTTTGCTCCTGGGTCAAGCGTTCTTTGATGGCGGCATAGCTGTGCTTTTTAGCTTCTTCGGCCCGTTGATTAGCGGTCTTTTGTGCCTCTGCCAGAATATCCTCTCGTTCATCAGGATCACTCGTCTGAATCATGAGTAAATGCAGACCGGCGCGTTCTGCCTCAGTTAGCTCTTTGAGGTTTTTGAGCGCTACCTCTTCTGGAAAGGCTTCACGTTTCCGTTGATTAAACTCTTTAGAACTCATTAGGGTCGCCTCCATTAGCTGTCATGAGTGATTTATTCCAGTATGCCACCAGCGTCTCCTTCATGGCACCAAACAAGTAATTTTCGACGTTGTTAATTTTTTTACTGTCAGAACGAAGAACATTGAAAAACCGCCGCATAGTCTTGTTTATCATTTCTTGACACTGCGGATCATCTAGGACAATTGTCGTTCCTTCATGTTCCCTTTCTACAGCCTTTTTAGCATTTAGGATAATCCCCAGAAAGCGATGCATTTGTTTTGGCGAATTACACCATAGCCCAAGCAGTTCCACTCCTTCCTTGTTGAGAAAGAGGCCACCTGTTGTTGATTCGGTCAAATAAGTTTTCGCCTTCTGGATAAGGTCTTGATTTTGCTTTTGAATGATTTCAGATGAATAGCGGTTTGTGGAAAAGTCGAGTTTTTCTGTCTCTTTATTGTCTCTAGTATTTATGTCTAAGTCTTTATATAGATTGTGACCGATTTTCGGAAGTCTGCTTTTATCAAGGGTTTGAGACTCGTTAGTAGCGAACTCATACTGACTTCTGATTTTCGGAAGTCTTTTGTTACCAAGGCTTTGAGCGGTCTCATACTGACTTCTGATTTTCGGAAGTCTGCTTTTATCAAGGGTTTGCGCTGTTTCACTAGTTTCTTGTGAGCGTAAATAACGATCCTGTGGATTAACGGCCAGGTCAGCTAAATATAGACGGTTTGGTAATTGACGACCAGCACTAGGCTGAAAACCCATGCGCTTTTGATGTAAAAGATGAGCGGCCTCAAGCTCCTTCTTAATTTTAGCAACTTTGGTGTTAGAACAATTGAATAAGCTCTTTAGTTCCTCGTTAGTAAATATAAAATATACATGATTCTCTTCGTCTACTAGGTGATTCTTGAGAGAATATTCGAGCCGATCCTTTAACACCATGTAGGCTAGTTTGGTATCACTACTTAATTTGGAATATTGGCTACCGTACATTAATACTTTTGGAAATTGGAAAAAGAGATTACCGTAAACACTATCTGCTTCGTAATATTTGAACGAGTCTTGGGCCATGATTATTACCTCCGGATTTACTGATTTGTTGTTCAGTTACAAAAAAAGACTGAACAGCTTTACCAGCTATCCAGCCTCCGCGTTTTCGAATTGAAAATTAGCAGCATTTCTGCTAAAGTTAACTCATAAGCGAAAAACTTAATTGTTGAGAGTGATTTTACCGGGAAGTCAAATCACTCTTAACTGATAGCTGGTAGAAAGCTATCTTTCAGGCACAGCTCTGTGAGCTGTGCTTTTTTTGTCATATATTTAATATAATGTTAGCTCACGTACCAAAAAAAGGCAAAGAAATCTTTTCATAACGGCCTCTATAGGACTTATAAATGTTATTATGTATAAAGCCACATATGTCATTGTTCACAATAACATATATACATATAAACGTAAATGGTATTTTGGGAGGCGCAAACATTATGGAGAGCGCAAACTTGCTGAATAACATTTATGTATAATACCGTTTATCTATAAAGCCACTTATACATAAGTGGTATTTTGTGCAAATTGCACGGAGACTAGAATATGCCGAAAGTGGTACTAAGCCGAAAATCGTCTTTGATTTAAAAAGGGTACACGGCTTGATGTTATTGTGTACAAATGTTATTATGTAAAAGAACATTTATACATATTCATGGAGGTGTATTGCTGTGCAACGAATCGTAACAGTTTTATCGACCAAGGGTGGTACTGGGAAAACAACACAAACATATAATTTTGCGAAATGGCTTGGATCTCAAGGACATCAGGTTTTATTAATAGATCATGACCATCAAATGAATCTTTCAACCGCGTTCGGTATATTTAACTCACCCAATACAATTGCTGGTGTATATGACAAAGAGTTTAAAGACCCCAAAATTTTGAATGTTTCTAAAAATGTGGATCTGATTCCTGGTTCTATGCACTTAGGGTCAATTGGAGAAACACTCATCAATCGGACAATGCGAGAATTTATTTTGTATAACTGGCTGGACAAAAACTATGAGGCTTATGGTCTTGGCAAGTATGAATACATTCTTCTTGATTCTCATCCTGATGTATCAATAATCTCAAAAAATGCAATTATGATTAGTAATCATGTTCTCAGTTTTGTTGAGCCTTCCCAATTTGGAGGCTTTGATGCGATGGATAGTTTAAAGGCGAGAATGCAAGAGTTCAAGTCAGAGGCTGTAGTTCCAAGAACGCAGCAGTCTTATGTAACAGCGGACACACTTTTTGTAGGTAACAAGGTCGCATATAACACAAATGCCAGTCATGAATTTAGAAAGTCTGTTTCTGAGATGAAAGACGTGGTAGCGGTAATTCCTCAAAAGGAATTGTTCAACAGATCAACAATCGAGCATCGCATGATTTTTGAGTATGAAGATGGTGATCAACGAAATACAAAGTTTTTTCGTGACCTGAGAATTGAATATGGAAAAATAAAACAAGCAATCGATAAACCCGAAGAGGAAGGAAACTAACAATGGCATTTCAAAAAAATGGTCCAAAAATTCGTGAAACCTTAGAATCGCAATTGGAGAAGAAAAGAGTGCAACAACCAACATCTGATAAACGCAAAATTAACCGTGTTGCTGACACGCAAAATATTCGTGTTTTTAACGAGACACATGAACGAATTGTATTTATTGCAAAGACTCTTAAAAAAGGACGTCCAATTTATAAATTGATTGACGAAATGCTGGAAATCTACGTTGAGAAGGGACTATCACCTAAGGAACGAAAGCTTTATGCTTCACTATTCGGAGACAATAATGATCAATAGAACAACTGAACTCGCTATGAACTTAGTTAGTGTTTGTTTGAAAGTTATGGCCATGTATTAAGTCTTGTTGCACCTCTGTGTCTGGAAGAATTAAATGATTGGTATCACGGTATTCAATGCTTAGGTTAGAATGCTGCTTCAAAGAAGAAAGAAAATGCTCATACTGGCCTTTATCACGTTTAAAGCAGGCAATCTCATAGCTTTTGATCAACTTTGCTTTGAACCGCTGCATGTAGATGAAGAATGAGTAGCAGTCTTCAAAGTGGTTATCGACCACCACCAACCAATAACGAGTGTGCGGTGCTCGCGTAAAGTAATGGTCGTACTGTGACAACATTGACTTAATGCCAAGTCGCATTTCAATATCCTTATCCATGATGCCCACCAACCAATCCGGCACGATCAATTGCGGTCGCGCCTTTTTCTTTGGAGTAGCCCCGAACAATTGCTTTGTAACCATATAGCTGACGAATCTTGTCAATTGTTTGATCTAACAAAACGTTTGCTTCCTCCTTCTCTGCTGATTCAAATAGACTAAGTTGCATCGAGCTTGCAAGACTGATGCGATTAACACGAACTGAAACATTTCTGACGGCATGGCCGTTCCACTTACTATGGAAGAGATAGCGAGCGGCGCGAATCAAATCGTCAGTGCGGTTTGTGGGATCAATCTTCATTTGCGCACCGAAACCGGAGGTGCCCGCTTCTTCTGCATCAGCATAACCAATCCCAACGCTAACCACTTCACCTTGTACTTGACGGTGACGAAGTCGGCCAGCAACCTGATCAGCAATCTCGCTAAGCACGACTTCAATCTCCCTTGCCTGCGTGTAATCACGCATAAGTACCTGGCTATTGCCATAGCCTTTGTTCTCAGCGCGTGGCAAATAGCGACGAGTCAAATCCGAGTAATCAATACCCCATGAATGGAAATACAAGGCATCGCCGAGAACGCCGAAGCGTTGATGTAATAGCAGCCGATCGGTGTGTGAAAGATCATAGAGGTTGTGAATGCCTATTGCGTTAAGCATTTTTGCGGTACGGCTGCCAATTGACCAGAAATCGGCTAAGTCATGTAGTTGCCATATGGTTTCGGGAACCCGGTCGTAAGTCCAAGTGGCTTGCCACGGAGCGGCCTTCTTGGCTTCGTTATTGAGGGCCAGTTTTGCCAGTAGAGGATTCTGACCAATCCCAACGGTCGTGATAATACCAAACTGATCAAACACCTTCTTCTGTATTTGGGTAGCAATTTCTTCATTTGAACCAAAGAGGTTGTGAGAGTGGGTAACATCAATAAAAGATTCATCAATAGAATAGGGATACCAGTGAGCATCATCTGTGAATTGTCGGTAGATACGATTGATCCCATAATTCTTACGAATGTAATCCGCCATCCGTGGTTCAGCAAGCTCTACTTGCATATCGTCCCTTAGCTGAAAACGGCGTGTACTCAGTCCTACGTGGTAACGCTTCTTACAGTTGGGACTAGCAGCCAGCACCAAACCACCGGGAGAATCACCTTTGCTGAGAACAGCAATGTCGGCGGCTAACGGATGAATCCCGCGTCTGATAGCTTCAACTGAGGCGTAAAAGGACTTACAGTCAATACACATAATGTCGTGTACCGGTAACCTGGTTGGATCATCTAATGGTGTCGTCATTCTAAAGCCCACCACCGATCTGGATTGAGCAGTTGCACATTGCGAATATCAGCTGCATCAATTGATTGGGTATCCCCATTCTTGAGCTGTAAGTAAACCTGATCGTCCCAACGACCTATGACAGCACCTTCAATATCTGGTAATAACCGTTCATCAAAGGGAGTTCCAACCTGAACGGCAACGATCTTTGCGTTTTGCCAGGCATCTTCAAGAATATCGCTAATGGTTTCTTGAGACTGCTCTAGCTTTGGGAGCACCGGTTGTTCTGAGATAGCCGCTTCTTCCATATAGGTAGAATGATCGCTGAGAATCCAACCAAGCCACTTCTTCATACAGCGGTCAGGGTAAAGCCACTTTTCTCGTGGCACGTTATTTTCCATAATATTGACATCCTTTATGTATTTTATAGTTATTATACAAACGTACGTTCCTAAAGACAAACGTATGTTTGCCTAAGACGATAGAACGTCCTATACTGAAATTGAAAGACAACAGAAAAAAAGGCATGTAGAATGACATGCCTTTTGCTGAAACCGTGCTATTAAATGAAGCTGTTTTGAGGAGGAAGCAAAATGGATCGGGAAGAATTTGAAACGTATTTGAATGCTAACAGTCGTGTGGTTGCTATTTTCCGCAGCCAGGCTTTAGCTTATCAACACAGTAAAAACCGTCAGCGTCCTGCGTCAAAGCGATGGAGTGAAACAGCCGTAGTAAGTGCTGTCGATAAAATGGTCAGTCAGTTTGTTGACAACGTGTATGATAAGCTCAAAGCTAATATTAAAGAGAACAAGTTCCAGCCGTATGAAAGCTGGGTTAGTTTCATTGAGACTAACGAGGTGCTGGCAAACTTGGAAGATACAGTTGCTGAAATGGAGTTAGAAGAATGATATTACGAAATATTTGTAGAATAAGGGGACTATAATGCTGAGCAAGCTAGTTAAACCAAATGCAATTTTTGACCAAATCTTTGATGAATTAGAAAAAGAAGCAATGAAGCTTTCTTACCAAATAGCTTTGAACGAGGATCAGAAAAAAGTCTACTCGATCAACATAGCTGAAATGCAACTAAGAATATATACGTAAATTGAAGCCGCACTGAAAGATATATATGCTCAAATGCCGCAACAGCAAATATCAAAAGGCTCCTATGCTGTAATTACGGACAAAAATAGTTTGTGCGATAATTGACAGATGAGGAATATTTTATGACCAATACAGCTATTCGCTACACCCCCGAATTTAAGCAAACCTTGATTGATCTTCATGAAAAAGGACACTCATTCAAAGAACTACATGAAGAATACGGTCCTTCCTTAGACACTATTCGCAAATGGGTTCAGGCGGCCACTGTCATTGCCATTGATCATCAAGGTACTGCTGTGACCAACGAACAGTTCAAGCAACTTCAAAAAGAAAATCGCCGTTTGAGGGAAGAACTCGATATTTTAAAACGAGCGGCGGTGTTGCTGGCAAAGCGTTGGATATACTCCTTCTTGGGTAGACAAGCAAATAATTAAAGCTTATCAGGCGATTATTCATGAGGTTTTCCCCAAGGCCCAAGTCGTCATTGATCGGTTCCATATCATTCAACTTGCGGCTCGTGCCCTTGATCAGATACGCGTCCAAGCGCTCAAACAGCTTGATGACAAACACAGACGACCTTATAAGATCATGAAGACGAACTGGCGGCTTTTTCATCAAACCGCGCCTGACGCTAAACACAAACAGTTCCTGTTTGGCTTGAATCAATACGTCACGCAACAGGAGGCCATCGATATCGCACTTGATACTGAGCCCAAGCTCAAGCAAACCCACGAGACCTACTTAACGCTTCATGATGCCTTGATGGTGAGAAAACATCCCGCGGAACTGGCAAACCTGTTAGCTACTTACGAGCCAAACGGTACGGTAATGGACATGACGATCGCGACGCTTAAGCGACACAAAGTCGCTGTTCTCGCCGCTGTTACCAGCCCTTATTCCAACGGTCCGATCGAAGGGGTTAACCGCCTCATCAAGTCACTCAAACGATCCTGTTTTGGCTTCAAGAATCAGCTGAACTTCTTGAAACGAATCTACCAAATCACGGCATAACATGACAAAGATGGCTCCCCAAATGGAGAACCGCCTCAAATGATAAATTTATTCTTCAACACCAGTTGACGTAGAGCCGATTATTTACCATGGTCGTTGCAAGTTCAAGCCAGATGTTCAAGATAAATCTCACTGAAAAACAACGGCTTCGGCATTTCCTAAATCATAAGGGAAGCCGAAGCCGTTTTAAATGTACCTCACAATCATGCGCCTACATAGCATGGACACTGAGTAGGGGTCTTTTTGCGTGACGAATTGTCAACTCAAGTGCAACTTTTTACCCATGAAGACTTCTGATGGCGTCTTCCAGCCTAAGACCTTGCGTGGTCGATTATTCAGTTGTTCAATGTAAGTCTCAATTTCCTGGTCGCTCTGAAGGTCTAGGTCTGTGTTCTTGGGAAAGTATTCTCTAATCAGTCCGTTGGTGTTTTCGTTAGTTCCTCGTTGTTGAGGCGCGTGTGGGTCAGGAAAGAAGACCTTTGTATTCAGACGTTCTGCCAGCTCCCTGTACCGGGCAAACTCCCTTCCACGGTCAGGAGTCACTGTTCTTACTCGGTTAGCTGGTAAGGCACCAAGCAGCTCAATCATGACGTCTCTAACAGTGTCAGCTTTTGCGTTGGCCGTTCGCTTCGAAAGCAGATAGCGTGATTTACGGTCAACTAATGTTACTAATGCAGAGTGTCCTGTTTTACCGCGTACTGTATCGCCTTCCCAGTGACCAAACCAGCTGCGATTTTCTGCCGACCGGGGTCGGTCGTGAATTGATGGCACGTCATTGAAGCGCCCCCGGCGTTCATTTATGGTGCCTTTGATTTTGCGCGTCTTGCCTCGGTGTCGAAGCAGCCTTGGTAGCCCGCGAGCACCATGGCTCTTCAATGGAACGCCGAGATTATCTAGGTAGATACCTCTGTAGATAGTCGAATAGCTGATGCGAATAGGACTGCCTTCTAGTGACAAGCGACCGGCAATCTGCTCAGGCGACCAATGTAGCACCGTGATATATCGAATGACAGCGTCACGAGTCCCCGGTCGATCGAGGATCCGAGGACGCCTGCTAGCCAAGCGAACCCGCCGGTAGCGGTCCTGAGCGGTGGCTGCCGAATAGCTCCGCCAGCCGCCGTTACGTGCAATTTCACGGCTGACTGTACTCTTGGAACGACCTATCTCTTTGGCGATGGTATCAAGAGTTTTGCCTGTAGAGATACCAAGCAGTATCGATTCACGGTCTTTTAAGGTAAGATGGGTGTACGGACTCATAGTCGAGTTCTCCTTGTAGTTGGTCTTGTGGTGATTCCATTTTACAAGGACTCAGGCGATGAGTCTTTTCTATTTGACTAGTTTGTTGCACTTGAATTGTAAATCCGTCGTTATTCAAAAAGGGCCTACACATTCAGTGTTGATTATTTCTCAACACCAGAAAGTGTAGACCCACCTTTTATTGCTCGATATGAAAGTAAATATAAAGTAGAAAACCAGTCTAAATGATCGACTTAGCCAACAAAAGATTCCCAAAGGTTGCAGAGCCATTTTCCGGAATTATCGGTGATGATATATACTTTTCCAAAGGCGGAATTTCAACATAGCCGTTAAGTAGTTGTGTCAATTCTTCACGTACCATGTTCAAAAATGTTTCATTAGATACGCTTCCTCCAAACACTATTCGCTCAGGACGAATAGTAAGGGTTGTTTGGACAACTGCTTGCGCAACGTAATATGACATTATTCTCCATACAGGATGATTTAACAAGACATTTTCTCCGGATATCCCCAAACGTGCTTTAAAGGTCGGGCCGGAAACCAGTCCTTCCAAACAATCTCCATGAAATGGACAAATACCTGCAAAGGAAACGTCGTCTGGATGTCGCTTGACTAACACATGTCCCATTTCTGGATGTCCTACGCCACCTAGAAACTTACCATTAATCATACACCCTGCTCCGACGCCAGTACCAATTGTGTAATATACAAGTGAATTTAATCCTGGTTTCTGCTTTCGTCTCTCCACATATTCACCAAACGCCGCCCCATTGACATCTGTTGTCCAATATATGGGTACATGTAGAGATCGTTTTAATGTTCCTACAACATTAGTTTGTCGCCACCCATGTTTTGGTGTCCGTGTTATGAAACCATAATCCGAAGCATCTTGACAAATCTGGATTGGGCCAAAAGATGCAACGCCAATTGCACTAACCGGATTTTCAAGAAAATAATCGATAACTTTTCTTAGAGTTTTTTTGACGTTTTCGGTTGGAAATTGAATCTGATCAAATACTCGTCCCTGTTCGTCTCCAACTGCGCAAACAAATTTTGTTCCTCCTGCTTCAACACTTCCATAATATCGACTTATCATACTGAATCTCACTCCTTTCGTTCGCGCGTACTTAATATTCCCAAATTTGAACGATGTTTTGTAACAGCTCGTCGTGAAATCGGAAAACCTTGTTGATTCAAACGTTGCTTTATTTTTTCGTCGGACAAAGGTTGAGTCTGATTTTCCTCCGCAATAATAGTTTGAATGGCTTGTTCAATTTCACTAACTGATTGTCCCGATGTTCTATTTCGTGTAGCGTATCGAGTAAAGAACCCCTTCAACGGAACTACGCCACGTTCGGTTTCAATGTAGACACCGTGAATTGCACGGCTAACAGTGGATTCACTGACATGCAATTGCGTTGCCACTTGCCTTAGTAAAAGTGGACGCAGGATGTCTGTTTTTTTCAGAATATATTTGTACTGAGTCCGAATAATAGATTCAGCAATTAGCCTAACCGTTGATGAGCGTCGATTAAGTGCAGTTTTTAGATTTTCATACTGAGCCTTCTTTGTTTTCACGTAATGAACCACTTCTGAATCTTGACTTTGACATAATTGCTTGTAAGTCTGATTAGCAAAAATCAGATGAGGTTGCCCAAATTTTGTTTGTTTCAGTGAAATTAGGTCACCAATTCTGATTATCTTTAGTTCAGGCAAAATATAATTTGTCTGTGTGGATGAATACATCTCACCTGGAATGGCGATGAATGTCTGGATTAAATGATAAGCCTGATAGATTGCAGCAATTGGGGTATGCAATTGATTTGCAATCAAATTCAATCGGCCTGCCACAAGATCTTCAAAATGTTTCTGTAATATCAGTTGTGATAATTTTGCCATTGATCGATGTGATCGCTGAGCTTGCAGCAGTAAACATTCTTGTAGAGAATTAGCTCCCACACCCGGAGGATCCAGTTGCTGAAGCAGTGTCTTAGCATCTAAGTACGTCGTTGCATCAACATTTAAGGCGACACGCATCTCTTCATCACTGAGAGAAAAATAACCGGTGGTGTCGAGGTATGCTAGTAATCCCAAGACAACTTTTCGAATGGGTGTATCACGCATCGTTAAAAAAACTTGCTCTAACAAATATTCTAGTAATGAATTGTGTGAGGTATCAGAATTACACAAATTTTCAATGTTACCAACGCTATGTTCAAACCCAGTGTCTAAATCAAACAGCGGATTTTCTAGACTTTTTTCCCTCAAATAATCAATTAAATCGGGCATATCCAGCTGGAGTATCATCAGTGACTGTTTCATGGTTTGCGATAGACTAAGTTTTTGGATTTGGCTTTGTGTAACTTTAATTTTTTGACTAATCACTTCTGATACCTCCCCCCTTTTCATTTATCGAGGTAATCTTTCCTCACGACCTGGCAATGGTATTGAGCTTCCAATTGGCGACAAAGCATACCAGTAAGCAACGCTTGCAACATCATCTTCACGTTCAAACAAATGGATATCGTCGTTACCAATTTGTTGAAGAGTTACTGTTAATGAATCCTCAAATGCGATTGGATCAGTTAAATGCCAGCGGTACAAACCATGTTGCGGTAATCCATCATCACCAAATGCATGGATCGGGTTCAGCTTTGCTGTTCTAAATCGATCACGTGTGATATCTCTGTGACTTTGGTACGGATATCCCAAGAATGGCGTGCAAAAATTTTTTGCATATGGATGTCCATCAGGCCCATACTTGTGAAATGCCCATGCACCGCCAAAATAGTCTTCTGTTCCTGTAGAAGTGATTGTTGGATAATCATCATCATCATCGATATAGAATTTAAATTCACCTTCACCCCACCAATAGCGTTCAAGTGCCGTCAATGCAAGATAAGTACCAACATAATAACCAGGTCCATTAATGTTCTCAATCAACGTATAATCATTTTGTTTTTCTGTAATTCGACACCGTGACCAGTGAGCGTGAAAATACATATGATTCTTCGGTAACTCGTCCACCAAAGCATAGTTGATGGTATAAAAGAAAGAACTCAATACTTTTGGATGTTGATTTTCGATAGTAATACGCGCATGTTTAGCAAATGGCATTTCAAAGTAGGTATTAAATCCACCAGTAGGATTAACCACAATTGGTAGAGAATTGACATCACAGTATTCTCCAAATCCGTTGCAAAAGAAATCACCCAAGGGACTAACCACTGCAGGATCATTTGAGTTGTCCCAATAGATTCGAATAATCAGATCTCGCAAAACAAAACTTCCGAGTTCAGTTTGATTTCGAACCGTCATCCAAATATGTTGAATCATTCCTGGGCCCTCAATTTCAGCGATTGTAGTCTCTTGGTTACACTCAAGTGAAATTGACGCTGTTCCTTTACGTGAATGTCCCAAGTCGCTATTGGTCATTGCTGCACAACCCTTTCCACCCGTTGGATTTTCAGGTGTGATTGCTCGTGTGGTTTGTTTATGGTAAGTTGTAATATCTGATAATAATCCCATCATGAACCCCTTTCTGTAGTCACTGATTGGTTAGTTGAAACGGTATAGAATTGACCATCCATGCATACTTTCAATTCTTTTGAGCCAAGATTCTGAATGCTAATTGATTTTTTTTCAACTCTTAGATTAAAGTAACAATTGCCTATGTGAGCGTTTTCCCAATAATAATTTTTTAAGCCAGGCATAGGATTAACCCCAAGTTGGCCAGTTCTCATGGTTAAACCCAAATATTGCGTAATTATAATGCAGCTAAACATTCCAGAGCCCCATCCACATTTCCCACAGCCAAAATTGCGTACCACTTTACCGTATTCAGGGTGGGTTGGATATGGCCACCACCACCATGAACCATCTAAATCAGCTAACTTGATCAGTTCCATGATAGCATTTTCAAAGTCCTCAGCATTTTGTGACTGTGCCATCAAAATTGAAATGAAACCTGGAAATGTCGCCCCTGATTCACTTCCCCACGAAATGCCGTGAATTTCAGGAACATAAGTGGGATTAGCTGAACTTGCCGTGAAATGCATAGTGTGTTGAAATACTCGATTTGAGTTTGAAACAAAGCCATAGACTGGCGCCATTGTTGTATCAGACTCTTCTCCATCATGCATTAACAAATCCAAGGTGTCGTCATTGAGCATATAATCCAGAAATACTAACCCTTGATCAAGAATTGGCATTTGATAGGATTTCATCGAAACATGTCGATAATTACCATTCATATTTCTCCCTTCTGGCCATTGTTGACCAAATGGCCCGGGAATTACTAAATATGAATCGATGTCCTGATGGATTTCTTGGCTTATAGCTTTCAATCTTTTTGAATCGTCTTTTCTTCCTACTGCTGAACAAACTTGAGCAAGTCCAGAAGTGGCTGCCCAAAGACAGATGTTTGATCCAGTGTGAAAATCTCCTAGCGCATAAGCATCGCTTACCCACTTAGATTGACATAAGGCTAATCTACGTATAGGACGACACATTTCCAATTTATCGATTACGCACAATGCCTTAGATAAAACTCCAGTATGGTTCTTAAAAAACTTAGTATCCCCCGTCCACTGATAATACATTCCTGCTAGCATACCTGCCGCCAGTGCATTACTTGCCGAATGGGTCACACCACCTTCAAACTTTGTGCCAGGCGGTTTGACGCCAAACTCTGTAAACCATTTAATCACGCGTCGACAAAGAAAACTATCTAACATTGTCGTAGGCAACGCCGAATAGAACATATCTCTATTCCAGATTCTACTTGTCGCCGGAAAACTTCCCCAGTTACTGCCAACGATGTTACCTTGACGATCCATTGCTAAGGACAACAGGGATTGATACATTGCCCTCTTAACAAGGACTGTCAATTCCGGGGTAGATAATTGAAGCCCTCCGAAGATGTTTTGAAAGTAATCAATTGTTGATTTGAGAGTTTCGGTAAGTTTCAATTGCTTAATCCCTTCTTGCAGGCGAAAACAATCTGGGTCAATTAAGGCAATACCAAAATCGTTCACTCCATTCGGAGTCAATACCTTTTCGCTAGTACCGATTCGATTGATCAAAACATTTTGTTGATCAGAATACTTATCCTGAAATAATTTTGGGCCTAAAAATTCCACGTGAAGATCATGATTTGTCAAATTTCGAATCCACAATCCAACTACTAACATACTCAGACGATGATCTCCAACGATAGGGCAAAATGGTACTTCAACAATATCGACATCATCAAAATGGTGTTGAATTCGTGGAACACAGTCTTTTAATGTATCTATCTCAAAATCGTGATTTTTATCATTTAACCTTCGAAGCTGGCCATTTACCTTTAACATTAGTTTCAAATGACTTGACTGTGCCAAAGTTTTATTGACCCAAACGCCTGGCTTTTCTTCTGTAAAATGATTTTCTCGGTAAAATGTCAAGTGATCAATGCCACCTGTGACCGAAATGTTTGCAAGCGCTTTCTGGTTTCCAACATCAAATGTCAATGCCTGATCGTCTGCTGCATTATGGTAGAAGCTCATTGAATTACGCGTGAAAATTCTTCCATTTCTACCATACACATGATTAAAAGGCGCTATCGGTTCTTCCAGTAAATCCCTGAGTTCACGCATCAAACAATCCCTAACAATGACATTACAATTCCCAACACAACAATGCCGAAAATCATTGCAATAACGCCGACCTTCTTGTTCAGCAACTTAAAACAACCGAGAGTGACGAGCATTGGAATCAACCCTTTAAAAATGGTATTCAGAACGTTTTGAACATTCAGAATTTCTTTGCCACCCATGGTCAGATGTAATTTAGTCGTGAATAAAACTGTGCTGATTGTCATTGCGCCAACCATGATCAAACCTAGGATGCTTGCTGCTTTGGTCAGAACTTCGATCATACCGTTTGCATATAATTTTTTGATGTACTTAGATCCCAATGAATAACCCAAGATTCCACCATAGTAACGCATCAGATAATTAGGAATATTAAACATCAGCAAAAACAAAATCGGTGCTAGGAAACTTCCTTGTTTTGCCAATGTAATACCGATTCCTGCGCAAACTACTCGCCAAACACCCCAGAACAAGGAATCCCCAATACCAGCCAAGGGGCCCATCAAACTTGTCTTAATTGCGTTGATAGAATTTTCATCGAAGTCTGGATTTTCTGCGTTTTCTTTCTCCATGGAAGCTGCAATTCCCATAATAAATGAGGCACATGGAATCGTCGTAGAGAAATATTGGGTATTTCGCTCGAGCGCTGCAGCTCGATCTTCTTTGCGTGAATAAAACTTATTAATAAATGGCATCAAGGCGTAAGCGAAGCCGGCACCACCCATTGTCACAGGATTGACCGAAATATACATGGGCCCCGATCGCCAAAATAATTTATGCATTAGTTTCTTTTCATCTTTGGTTAAGTTTTCACCGAGTTTCATTCGAAGAAATCCTCCTCTTCTTGATTTTGCGCTTGATTTGAAGATTTGTTTGTGACGGGTACAGCCTTTGGTGCAACCTCTTTAATTTTCTTAAATTGTAAGTCTCGTTGAGCCACAACGATTGCAATAATTGCACCAATAACGGCAATAGCAATCAAAGGTAACTTTAAATACGCCATCAGGATCAGACCCAGAAAATACCAAACGGCAAGATCCTTTCGCCACAACATTCTCAAAAGCATTGCCATCCCAACAGCTGGCAAAAGATTTCCAGCTGCTGTAAGGCCGTTCATAATCACCGTTGGAATACTATTCAGCGCCATCTTAACTGCATTAGACCCAAAGAGAACGGCGAAAAAAGGGATCAAAGCGTAAAGCCCAAAATGGACGAACCACATTCCAAAATGCAAGGTTATCATCCTTTTTTCATCTGCATTACGAGCATATTTAAAGAATTTAGAAGCCCATGGACCACAAACAAAAGAAAAAATCATATTCATCATTTGAAGGCCCAAAACTGCAAGCGGGAATGCTAACGGGATGATGGCACTCATTTTCCCACCCATCTGAATTGAAAAGGCGGTTGCCAAACCGGCAGCCAGTGCAGGTTCTGCAGAGCTTGAAATTCCAATATTGACAACGCCCATAAAAATAGCTTCCAGAGATGCGCCAACAGCAAGCCCAGTTTGCAAGTCGCCCATCAATAAACCTGTAAGTGGCGCTACGACGATAGGACGGCTAAACATTGCCATTCCAAACATTTCATGGAATGCTACGCCGACAAATACTGAAAGTGCAACAACAAATGCGTCATACATACTCATTCATCTCCTATTTAATTGATTTCAATACACTTTTAGCACTTTTCTTTTCCATAGCTGGCGTACCTTGAAAAAAAGTTTCTGGATAGATTTCAACCAAGTTCTTCAGAGCTTTTACTTCGCTTTCTGTCAAAAGTGCTTCTTTGGTGAGCATGATCTTTTTCCCCGTGGTTTGATTCATCTTCCCGGCATTGCCAACATTCACCATCTCAATTTGGGTTGGTAGAGCTTTAGCAATTGTTACTGCATCTGCAACAGTTGGAGTTATCACCATTAGACGCATTTTATCTGCACGTGGATCTTTCAACATTGCAATGGCATTTTCAACAGTACAAATAATTGTTTTAATCTCAGATGGAGCCGCCATCTTTAACGTCATTTTTTGAATCTCATTTGTTGCAGCTTCATCACTAGCCACAATCAACCCAGTCAAATTCAAGCTTTTTGTCCAAGTCATTGCAACTTGTCCATGAATCAAACGTTCGTCAATTCTTAGTGACTTAATCATTCACATTATCTCCTATCCAAAAAAATCATTTTCTGAATCATTCGATTGAGTACTTTTAAATTCCACTATGGTCATTCCCTTACGGGCCTCATCAATATATAACTGCATCTGTTGCTTATTAATCGGTTTATTCGCCAACAATACAGCTAATACCAGCGCGACGTTAAATCCGCTTACTATAATTGCAGGTATGTTTTTTTCCATGACCAGTTTCGTCACTAATTGATTGACGCTGCCTCCAAACAGATCAGTGAAGACAATCAGTTGATCAGAATCCCTTAGGCTGTCTAGCGTATTTTCAATTGCCGAAGTAATGTCTTCTGCTTCTGTGTACCCGTCGATTGCCTGAACGCGTGATACATCACCAGCTATAATTTTTAATGTGCTCAACAGACCAGATGCCAAGTGACCATGTGTGGCCAACAGAATCTTTTGCATCATTTCACTTCCCTTCACCTTTCTATAAGCAAGCTTCGTGCCAATATCAAGGAAGGCTGTTAAGTCAGTGTATTAGCTTCCCCACAAAAAAAGTGTCTACTGGCTTCTAGCCTCATTTAGACACTTATTTAAACTATTTGCGAATATATGGGCCCAAAATTTCGTACAACAACGATAACTCGTAATCGTTGACTTTAAATCCATATTTGATTTCCATTGGTTGGAAAATACTATGAGAAACGAGAAAAAACTCTGCAACCTCTGATTGTAATTCGCGAACTCCTTCATCATCTGTTTCCGTTCGCGCAATAAACAACCGCTCCATCATTAAGGCAATATGCATATACAAATTTAGTTTCACTGTGCCGCTTAGATCTAATTTGTAAATGTTCTCATATTTTGAGACAACAGTTTCGACCTCACTAATCACCATTTTTGGGTTAAGAAAATTTAGTCTATCAGCTACACCTTCCAATGAAAAAAAGCGAACTAATTCTTGCATGAGTTCATGAAATTGACCTTGAGTTATCTCATTTTCAAGTAATTTTTCCAAGCGCGAACTTCCTTTCGGATTTAGAATATCGTAAATATTAATATTAGGAATACTAAATGTATGAGGAAGAGCAGAAGTTGTGATCACTAGTTTAGTTTTTTTAAAGTAGTCTTCGTTGTTTTGATCGATCAATTTTCGCAGAGTTCGATAATCAGGAGTAAAAATATCAAGATTGCTACCATTGAAATACTTGCTAAAAATCTGACTTAATTGCTTCGAGATTCCTAATCCCGACATACATGAAATAATAATATTAGATTTTTGAGCAAAGCCTTCAAAGTACTGAATATTAATTCGGTAGTTTGTTTGCGCGTCTTCAGCAATTCTATCGAATGCAACATGACTTTGCATTTTCAAACCAATATCGAGTGCGACTGCAGTCGTCACGTTGTCGATTACAAGTAATTCACCTTTGAGGTCATTTTTTAGCTGCGTATACAATTGATTCAATGAACCCATGTCTACCAACAACACCAGACCATTAGACTGAACCTCGTTGTTGATAAATTGGCGCACACGTTGAATGATTTGTTCAACTCCACTCTCAATCGGCATATCTATGGCTTCAAAAATATAGTTGCCACACAATTGATTAACGACAGCTTGGATACTACTTGCAGTATGTTCACCATGAGCTATAAGTAATCCTTTAAGTGGCATGTGTTCTTGAACAAAATCGCTAAGCGTGATTGCAATTAGTAACTTTAAAAAAGCTTTGGCCGTCTGCGTGACACCATCAAGAGAATTAATATATCGTGAAGCAATATACATACTTCGAGGAAATTGATTGCCAAATATCTTTAAAGCTTTAGTAGTTTGATCTGGAGCTTGGATATTTTGAACTGCAACCTCACCGATTGGAACTCCGAGTAACTGAGCCTGAGTCACCCCATACTTACGCACAACAATTTTTTGCCAGCGTTTAATATAAGCTTTCGACCACGATCTTTGAATCTCACTAAGTGGCATTTGTATTCTTAACTGTTTAATGACCTGCTGAGCTAGTGTTCCTAATCGATTTGCCGGAGTCCTTCGCAAAACATGGTCCACTAAGTTCGATAATATTAACAGATTTGGTGGTGCTTTCACTGCCATTACCTTTGACGCTTGCCAGCGAATCAGTAACGGTTCAATCTCATTTTCTGGATCAATTGATGAAATTTTAAAATTTGAACTTATTGCACCCTCTCCAACAAACAATGTTGTCGAATTCGTTTGGCTAAAGACATCTGCGCAGGCAAGTTTGATTTTACCGCGAATTTGTCCTACATTACCGGTACTTCGAGCACCAGCAAGCACGGCGATTGCTTGACCCGACACTTTAATATCCCGATGTAGGTTCTGGGCTTCATCAACAAAAAAGCTTTGAATTAAAGCTAAGCGTTCATTCAGCGGCCTCTCGAAAAATGCAGGAAGCTTTACGCTGACTTCTATTCTCCTTGTGAAAGTATCTAAAAAAAATTTATTTATATCTTCAGTAGTTGCAAAAATAAATCTAACTTTAGCATGTTGCCATTTAGAGTTGTCTCCAATTGGTCTGAAGCGACCAGAATCCATGAAGAGAAACAATTTTTCCTGATTCTCACTAGATAATCGGTGCACCTCATCTAAGAATAAATACCCCCCATCTGCAGATTCTAGTAAGCCAGATTGATTCTTCACTGCGCCCGTGAACGCACCTTGTTTATAGCCAAACAAAGCTGCCGATAATAATTCAGGATTATCTGCGTAGTCTGCACAGTTCAACACCATGAAAGGGGCATCCTCTCTCACTACTTTTTGTACACGTGCATAATCAAAAATTTTATGTGCAATGAAGCTTTTGCCAACACCAGATGGACCTTGTAAAAGTATATTCAGTCCTCCTGGATATTCAATTGCTGAAATACACTTCAGTATAACTTCATGCAAACTTCCATCATGTCCAATAATTTGCTCAAAGGGACCCAAAGACTTCTGTCTAATATTTAAGTTTCTATATTGCGTTGATTTTTGAATGGTTTTCCATAAGACTGGTCTCCCTGGCTTACGTTGGATTTCTCGTTCATTATGCAGTTGGTTACAATAATGGCTGACATTTTGTCGTGAAATACCTAATACTTTGGCTATATCTTCTGCTGAAACCCAGCTACCGTTTTCTGTTAGGGTTTGTAATTCTTCAAGCACCTTTTGCTTAGCAAGCATTCAAACACCCTCCCTTGTTATGAATGAGTTCATGATAGCGCATTCTTAACATTGTGTCTAAAATTACTAGTTTTAATATTATTAGACACATATAAGTTCTTGTTAGACACATAGCGAAAATGTCAATAGTCCGGACAAAAATTGTACGGTTGGGACAATTTTTGTCTGGACCATTGACATTCTTGCCAATCTAAATCGTCATCTTCGCCCGTCGCCGTCAAATCAACCTGAGTAATGCCAGCGTTACTGGCGGTTAGTGCTATTTGCGCGACTGATGACAGTGGTTGCTCGTCTAAGGGCGTGACTCCAACAACATTGGTAGGTTGACACCGCTGATGACAGCTGTTGATTCCGGACGTTCCACCCCGTATTTGTGCGCCTCGTTGAAAGGTGTACCACCCTTGGCGTCGGTCAGTAAGAACCTGTCTAGTATCTGCTGAATCTGGTAGAATTGTGGAAAACCGACTGAGGAGTTTGTCATGCCAGATTATCCAAGCAATATTTCTCGAGCGCAATTTGCGTTAATACAACCTGATTTAGAAAACTTCCGCAAGCATACAAGACCGCGTCGTTATGATCTTTATGACGTATTCAATGCCATCCTTTACTCGCTTACTACAGGGTGTCAATGGCGTGAATTACCGCACGATTTCCCGGAATGGCACACTGTCTACCGCTATTACGATATGTGGCGAGATAAACCAGACCCGACAGCTGATTCGCTATTAGAAAGGCTTTTAAAAAAACTGTCGCTTCCTATCGTTTTGCACAGGGCCGATCGGCCCGAACGTCGTTTGTGATTGTTGATGCTCAAAGTGTTAGAACCTGTCTAGTATCTTTTAAGAACTATCTTCAGGAAGGCCAATACAACCATTTGAAGACTGCTGTTAAGGGCACGTTCACAGTTTTTCCAAAGTCGCCGACATTTGTCTAGCCAACTCCATGAACGTTCAACGATCCATCGTTGCGGTAACACCGTGAACATATGCAACTCGTTGC
>Ga0255361_1000039_pt1 | contig 44678 bp, 55 predicted proteins | sample GFST75r1metaG_FD_186005 | JGI IMG/M metagenome (GOLD analysis project Ga0255361, IMG submission 186005) | Peat soil microbial communities from Stordalen Mire, Sweden - G.F.S.T75.r1 | ecosystem: Environmental > Terrestrial > Soil > Wetlands > Peat | place: Sweden: Norrbotten County, Stordalen... | reverse complement strand
GCTTTCTTAATAGCTAGCTGCTGTACATCGAACCCGTACCACTCCCCGTTCTCCATCTTAAGCCTAGGCCATAAGAAGTTACCGTTACCTGCACGGTTAGGGCTGTCCTCTACTACACGCTCGAAGATAGTCCAGAGCTTATCGTCTCTATCGTACTCATCATCAACGAACACTGGTACAGTTATCTCAAGGATGTTAGCGTACAGGTCGTCCTCACCGTAACGAGTACCTACCGCCTTAGCCTTAGACCCTGTAGTCATAATCTTAGTACAGTTCTTGTAGCACTTAACAACGTCCTGCTTCTCAGCATCTGAGTCGTAGTTCTCATCCGTTACTAAGTCATCGAAGAGTACCTCGTTACAGTGATACCCTGTCTTACCTGACTTAACGGAAGTAACCCTAATGCTAGGGTCACGTACCATACGCTTCTTACGTTCAGGATGGTCAAGCTTAATAACTTCGTTAGTCCATGTGCCTGTAGGTTTATGTTTCATTGAACCGTCACGGTCTTTCACGTAGTTCAAGTGTTCAGGCCACAGGAGCCTGTGACTATCTGAACGAAGTATATCAACCACAACGTTAAGCTGTTCTTGTCCTAGACCGGGGTTAGCAGATACGTACAGGAACGTCCACCAAGGAGCTACTGTTAACTTCCATGCAGCGTACACGGCTAGGCAGTGAGACTTCTGATGGTCACGAGGGATTAAGGCTAACTGATAGTCAGACTCCCCGTGTTGGAAGTAATGAAATAACTCTTTGTGTACGTCTCCGTAGTAACGGTCAGGGAACATTACACAGGCGAATGTATAAAGGTCTTCTTCACAGACCTCTCGTAGTTCCTGTAGTTCCATTAATCCTCCTATTCGTCAGACCTACGTCTATCAAGCCTTTCACAAAGCTTCTCGATAGCAGCAGTCTGCCTGTCTATACTTTCCTTAAGGGGAGACGTATGAAGCAGTATCATCTGCACAGTCTCCGTCTTATCATAGTAACCTTTGTCTAAGGTCTGAGCAGTAACGCTAGCCTTGGACTCAACCTTGTTTATACGAGTTAATAGCATACGCCATACCACCCCGATAAGGCCACCAATGACAGCAAGTCCTGCTGCCGCTGGTTTCCATAACAAGGCGATACCTATCTCACCTGATGACATATTAATTCCTCGCACGGCTTATGCTCTGAACAATACTATCGATAGCTGAAGTATCCTTCTTCACAGGTTTCTCTTCCTTAGGTTTCTTAGTAGGCGTACCGAACAGAAGCTTCTGAGCGTTAACGTTACCCCCATGAGCCGCCTCCATTAACTGTCTCTTAGCAAGGGACTCATCGCGTAGTCGCATGTCCTCCCTCCACTGCTCAAGCCCTTCGAAGCTGTACTCAGGTACTCCCTCCATGAACCATGATAAGGAGCAGAGCTTACGCCAATGCTTCATTGAACCTACTAGCTTAATAGCAGCATCGTACTCATCAACGGAGTGCATGTAAACTAAGTAAGCTGATATACGTTGTGTGCCTTTGTACTCCACATCCTGATTCTTTAACGTGTAAGTAGCTGTTTCTTTATGAGGGGAAGGGAACTCGTAGAACAATGCTTGGGTAGCATCAAGGCCCTTACCGACCTTGAGCGTAACCCTTTGTTGCTTACAGTCCCACTCCTCGTAGTTAATATGTTGCATAGGAGTCCTTATTATAAATCCTATTCGATCGAATGTGAAGGTGTTAAACCCCTTGGTTTTAATGAAATAAATGAAAGTGCTCTGCTCTCAACTAAGTAGAGCACTTTGTTTCTAGTCTTTAACTAATACATAACTGAACCCTGCCGGTAGGGTTTGAGACTTTATAAGCCTATTTTGTATACCCGTAGTGCTTGGTAGGTTTTCTACTCTAACTGTTTTGCTCCCATCAAAAGTAGCATTTGATGCAGATATAAACTCTCCATTACTTCTTAATATTCCATCAAAGTCTGAGGTGGCAACAACTCTGAGCAATCCGTTTACAGTTAATTTATCTTTGTACTCATAATCAGAACCATCAGATGATAGTTGATTTCCACTGTTTACTATCTGGTTAAAAGCGCCGCTTATAGAGCCGCCAGTATTGTAATTATAGAAAACTGCGTAAGCGTCAGATCTTGCGGTTGGAACATCAATTAAACCTACAGACGGGTTGCTTGACATTTCTATCTGAACTTTGTGACCTTTGTGTCCTAATGTTATGCCGCTCGGGGTAAGACATCTATATGCGTAGTCTACTGAACCAATTACTCGTATTTTCGGACTTACACCCCTACTGTTAATGCTAGCACCACTTGGTGGTGTGTTTCCACCACCGATAGGTAATAGAGTGTTATCAATAGTTCCATCGTAAGCAGCAACAGCAGAACCTATAAATGTACCTTCGATATCAATATGGAAACCCGTCCCTCTCCATGCTGAACCAACTTTTCCGTAAGAGTTTTCATTGTGTATTTTGAACCCTCGCCAAGTAACATGTCTTGCTCGCTCGCCTATAATAACACCAGTATCTTGAGCGGCATCAAAAACTCCGTCTCCGCTGTAGTAATCTTCTTCCCCTTTACCGCAGTTGTAAGCGTACCCGCCTAGTATGTTTATGCCGCCCATTTCCCCAGAATCGGGGTCATTTGAAAAATCTGCTAAGTCAAAAAACTCAGCGTAGTGCATACAATTCCTTGCTATAGGGTTAACTACGGTAACTCGGTCTGAGGGACTCGCTACAGTACACTGATACGCATAAGCTGCGGTACAATCGATAGCTTGAGGGTTGTCAATCTGTACGTCTGTGACGTTAGATTCAACCATTATCCCCCGCCCACCGCCATTATATATGTCCGTGTGGTCAGGTTGTCTTTTGCATCTTAGAAGTACAGGTCTAGTTATTTTTATATTCGTTACAGTCCCCAACCCAGACCCGCCAACACCGATACCATTGCAACCTAAGAAGTTATCACCGTCAATAACAGGGTCTACAAGTTCTGTTAATTCATCACCTCCCTCAAAAGCCCATACTGCATAAAAAGGTGAGGTTATTCTAACCTTGCCGCCTTTTTCGAACTCTACTCTTGTCCCTGCTGGTTGGCCTAAGCCTTGTTTAAGAAGAAGCTCTCCGCTTATGACGTAATTTTTTACATTACCTTTGGTTAGGAACTCCCTGATGGCGCTTCTCTCGTACTCTACGCCTCCATAACGAACGCCAAGTTGAGATAAATCCAGCTTGCTAACACTTATTATTTTAAACTGAATACTTGCATTTTCCTCGCTTTGAATTACATCAATATCGTCCGCAGCCTCACCAGTTACAATTTCCCACTCACCACCGCCATAACCAGTACCAGCATGATACTCGTTAGTTTTAATACGGATCCCAACCATTGACTCGTCAACTTCTAGCGCTTTTAACTCGTCAATGTTTTTTACTCGGCGTGTGTAGTTTTTAGAGAGGTTGTACTTACTATAGACAGGTTCGCTAGGAACCGTATCCTTTTCAACCTCAAACGGCAGTGCTCCGTTATAAGTCCAGATGCTGCCATCCGAATCGATACCAACATCGCCAGACTCGTTATATGTAAAGCCTTTTTCAAAGAAGCCGTACTCTCCGCTAAGCCCTTGAGATATAAGCAACGCACTGGTAATCTCAGTTAGGTCTTTAGCCTTAGCTGCACTGTTAGCTGCACTGGTAGCCGACTGCTCTGCTGAACTAGCAGATTGCCCTGCGGACACCGCCGCTTGCTCCTCTGACTCCTGCGCTCCACCTGCCGCTTCTACAGCAGCATCCCGTGCAGTCTTAGTATCATCAATAAAAGGTTTAACGTCACCTAGACGTACAGGCTCCTGTGAGTAAACAGGTTCAGGGAGGTTCAGGATACGCTGACTGTTCATATCTAAGTCAGTATCCAAGAAGTTAGCACCATCACCCTTGCGGTCTAGTACGTCTTCAAACGCGTCCTGTATCTTCACAAGCTCTGCGTTAATACCTTTAAGCGAAGTCTTCGGTGTATTAGTATATCGTGCCATGTGTATCCTTAATTAGTAGGTAGGGGTTCTACATTTGAACCCAAGATGGTCCGTTAGCAACGAACGTTAAAACATCCCCATTACTCAGGAGTTCGTCCGCACCACTCTTTAATACGAACCTGCCTTCTCCTCCTATTGAGTGACGTATAGTAGTGAACGTATCCTTTATTAGAAGATGAAGAGTAGTACCCTCACGAAGTCCTGTACAATTAGTTATGCTAGTAGCTGAGGTGTTAGCCGTCTTAACTGACTTAACTTTAGTACCGTCATAAGTAGGGGAGTTAGCTGTCCATGTTTTTACTACAGGAGTCTCGTAACTATAATCCCTTTCCGCGTGCAGGTTATTTATGCTTAAAGCTGTAACCCCGAACTCATCTGCTGTAGTAGAGATATAAGGTAACGGGTAAGTTATGCTTACACTCTTATCTCTGTAGTCAGTAAAGGAAGTTGACATACTTAATCCGAATGTTAAACCTGCGGCTTTAAGATTACTCTCTCCCGATAGGGTAGCACCTTTACTACTTACAGAAGTAACAGAGTCTAAGTAAACCCGGTTATTACCTGAGTCTTTAAGGTGAATAATGTTATCGTAAGTCCCAGTAGACCTAGGTAAGAAAGACATACCTTGAATGCTTAAGTTACCGAAGTTCTCACATAAGATAGCGCCTTGACTTCCGAAGTCTTCTGCATTACAGTTAATAGTCGTTATCTGGTAGGGCTTATTCGTAGCTAAGTCTCCGAACCAACCCCAGTACCTATCCTCTGTAGTCTCATCAATACCGTTACAAGATACTAGTAAAGCTCTGCCTAAGATACGATAACCCGCCTTACCTACACCAACGGAGTGAGCGTAACAGTTACTGAACTGAACTGTGTTACCGCCTAGTGTGTAGAAGCAGTGACCGTTATTACTATCCGCATCTACATGAGATACCTCAACACTGAAGGGTCTCGATATACGAACAGTGTCGTTACCAGAGAACAGCCGAAGCCTTGATAACTTAGTCTGGAAAGTCTCTCGTGTTGCAGTCTCTAATGAGATAGCGTAGTCGCAAAACCCTGTGATCTTGAAGTCCGCTAGTTCTAGTCTGACGAATACATCCCCGTCAACCGCAATAGCACTCTTACCTCCCATGCCTACGCAGTTAATAGTTGAAGTCTCTTTACCAGCTCCTCTCCATACAGACCCTAGGCTCTTTGTTGCCCCTCGGTAGTAGATAGTATCGCTGATATCAAAGACACCCGGAGGTAATACGAAGAATCCTACATCATCAATCATCGCCTGTATAGGTAACTGGTTATCTCCCCTATCTTCCGAGAGTCCGTACCAGCGAGCGTCTAGATTAGATACGCTTTCTTTTATAACCGCAGTATTCCCATTACCTGCGTCTAGTACATCAAGACCGTTAGGCGTACCCCCTGTAACAACCTCGAACGTAGCAAGCCCACGGTCTTCTAGGATAGCTGTGTCTCCTGCCTGAAGACTCCCCTCTTGTAGCTGAGCTACTGTAAGGAATGAATAAGAGGACACACGCTCGTAGTCAGGAGAGCTAGGTGTAGTACCAGCAGTAACAGTAGCGCTGCCTGTGCCTAGAAGCCAGAGCTTGTTATCTGAATCAATACCTACGTCTCCCTCGTTAACGAAGCTGAAGCCTTGTTCGAAGAATCCATAGTTACCTGATAAGCCTTTAGAGATTAAGAACTCTTTAATACTTAAGTAAGTGTCTTGAGCGTATTCGAAACTTATGTTCGAACCAGTAGCTAAGTCACCTCTTCGTAAAGGCTCTTGGTCTGTTAAAGGAGCAGGTAGGTTAAGAACCCTACGTGAGTTCATGTCAAGATTAGCATCCATGAAGTTAGGAGTAACCCCTTTACGGTCAAGGGTGTCCTTCATAGCTAATTCGACCTTAGCTAGTTCGTTATTAATACCTTGTAGAGTACTAACGGGTGTACGTGTATAACGTGCCATAGTGTTCCTTAATTGTTAGCTTTCTTCTCAGAAGTCCTGTAGTGAGCGTACCCTAGATAGCCTGCACCGAAGAGTGCCCACATCTCTGAAGGGATAGCTGATAAGAACATCTGGAATCCTTCTATGACAGCAGCAGCGAGTACTGGGTCGAAGAAGAACAAGAATCCGAATAGAGGAGCTAGTAGCATGTACGTGTACATAACGTACAAGAACGTTGGCCTAGCTCGTGAAGTCCAAGGGTCGTTAGACTGAGCCTCGGAGTTAATAGCAGATAAAGACGTACGTAACGTCTCTAGTTTATCTGAACGTCTAAGAGACTCTAGCTTAAGAGCAGCCTCAGCTTTCTCAGTATCAGTCTCGAAGAGTTCATCAATTATCTTGTAGCCAGTATCAAGTACTGCTGTCCAAGGGAGTTTCATATTCTTTCCTTATTCATGCCCTGCCCTTCGGGCAAGCTTTAGATAAATACATCTAATATAGTAAGAGAAGGTATGTATTGCAAGGCAATACCCTAAAAGAAAGTAGAGATATGAATAAGGTACTAAAGAAAGTACATTAAGAGATATGAATAAAGAGTGAGTGCCGAGACTACCGCAGGTAGACGAGTGCTCGAACCTATCGGGTAGAAGGTTGGACAGGCGAAGCCGATAGTCTGTTCGAGGAGCTAAGGGGTAGTCGCTCTAGAGGCTAGGGGTTATGGGACTTGCAGAAATGTTAGAGGTGCTATGCACCCCACCCCGACAAGCAAGTAAAACCCTAGGGTGCCCCTAAGCTGCTAGAGTACCCCCCGTCAACCTTCTTAGGAGCCTAGCCGTAAGGCTGTCGGGACGTAAGGCCATCAAGGGGGCTAAACGTATAGCAGTGTATACCACTGTACTTCTAGAAGGCTAGATGGCTGGATTGCTAGAGGGCTTAAGGGTTAGACGGTTAGAGGGGGGGATGGGTATGTGCCTAGCGGCACGGATAGATAACCTTCTAGGTATCTAGGCTTATATACGTCTAAGCGTATGGACGTCTATACGTCTTTAACTTTATTATCTGTAGTCTATTGACTGCCTAAGGTTAGTATGCTATTCGTGCGCATGCGGACTATCTATAGCTAAATAGCGTCTTGCTGGTGTTTAACTTATTTAATCTTATTTCTCTTTATGAATCAGGCACTTATAAATTAATTAGTAGTTATTTCATCTTTTTTGCATTTAATACTTGCAACTTAAATAACGTCTTGCTATTATTTCTACATCGAAACGGAACAGCGTATCGAACCTTAAGTTTAACTAGTGACGAAGCTTAGTATTAGCCCTTTAAGGCATCTAAACAACTTCTAAGAACTGTATCGAATTAGGTTGACAACGTTCTAACGATTATGTATTATGAACTTAATCGCTGAGATAGCGACACGGATTACTTACTTAGGGGGCATGGTCTGCCTCTTACAGCTCCCCGCTTGAGCAACTAAAGACTAGGACGGCTAAGTTTAAATACTAGTCTGTCGGGTTCGCTAGATTCCTACGCTACACATTACATCGTGTATGTTTAGGCAGCCAAGCTCGATAGATGCAAGTCCCAATAGGTAATACGTTAATTCGTTCTTCCCGTACCTATACACCTCTAATGGTGGCCAGCAGTGGCTTAGCTAACGCTCATAACCTGCAATAAACGTGAACCAATGGCAACATTGGGGAGTAAAAGGGAAGTAAGCAAAGCAACGTTGGTTAGTGCATAAGGCTATAAGTCTACGATGTACGTGCTAACGGGTAACGGTCTAGCAAGCTGTTACTGCTTTGTGTATAGCGGACTAATTAGTTAATAAGTCAAGCTCATCTATACGGTGGGCTTTATCATATTAACTGGCTAACAGCCTACTATTAAACAGCTCATCGAGCTAAGGAAAATACTATGTCAACTTTCAAAACTAAACTCGCAGCATTCCGCCGTTCAGGTCTATCACAACGTGATAACTTACAAGAGCTGGTTCAAATGGCTATGACTCACGCTCAAGAGAACCAAGACGAGTTCACCCAGCTGTCACAAGTGATGGCTACTACGGTTGAGATTAAATCATTCCGTACTGCTACGCTTAAAGATTACATCAAAGAGCACGTGACTAACGTGACGTACACTAAGAACAAAGCTGGTGAGTTCATGTTCAAGAAAGAGGTAAAAGGTACACCGTGTGAGTACAAGACACTTGAAACTAAGTGGTACGACTTCGACAACAAAGGTCAAGCGACTGCTGATATTGACGTACTAGCACAAGCTAAGGCGTTACTGTCACGTATCAACAAAGGTATGGCTGGTACTGGTACTGCTAAGATTAAGGAAGGGCAGGAGAAAGCTGCTCAGGACTTACAAGCTGCACTTGCTAAGCTTACTGCTTAAGCGCAGGTCTAAGACTAACGCCCTGCTAGTCAGGGCAATCTAAGGAGATTCTAATGACAGCTAGAGAGAGGTTCGGTATACCTGATACATACCCTAAGGATACGCACTTAACTAACTGGCTTAAGAAAAACCTTATGCCTACGTTACTTGGTGCATTCATTGACGACAAGGATTCACGTGGCACTATCACTAAGACCTCGGTTAACGTTGGTGATAGGGACGTGCTTCTCTGTATGGAAGAGGGTCACGTTATCCGTATGCGTTCAAGTGAATGGCTTGACTTCGAGAAGATTAACTAGGAGATTCTAATGGTAACTATCAGACGTAGTCCCACTGGCTTATGCTGGTGGGTACTATTTAACGGTAATCTTATTCAGACTACTGACCTTAAGCGTGAAGCTGAGGCTGCGGCTGAAAAGATGGAACGTATTGTAACTAACACGGGGTTATCTTATGCTTAGTAGAGACGACGACCTAGAAGAATTAACTATACCTGAGATGATAATCTCGTTCGGTACTATCATCGTCGCGTTCGTTCTGTTAATTCTAATCCTAGCTGGCTTACTTAATAGCTAGTACAACGTCCTGTAAGGCTCTCTCGCAGGACTTCTATTAATTTATAAGCTACCCTACAGGGTGGTATCTAAGAGGTGCTTACAATGAAGCGTAAACATTATGATGTAATCATAGCATGGGCTAATGGTGCTGAGGTGGAAGCCTACTCGACAGGCTCAGGTATCTGGGTTAACTGCCCGCACCCTAGTTTCTTTGAGTACATGCAGTACCGTATCAAGCCGCGTACGTTCACTGAGCGTGCTTGGTATCCTGTTACTTTAAAGACAGGGCTTAAGGTTGTAGCTCAGTACACTAAAGGTACGTTCGTTATGCTTCTACCTGACTGTGGTGCAGTATGCTGGATGGATGCTAGTGATATACCTACTATCGGTGAGGAGATAACAGCGGCTAGTTGGGGGGAAGTATGCAAGCAACAGTAGAAGACGTGCTTCTAATGCTCGTCGTAGTAGCCTTACTGGCTGTACTTATTGTATCGGTAGGGGCAGGTGGTTGGGTACAAGATTATGAAAGAGAGTACGAGAGTCGTACGTCTAATGATTCTAAAGATAAAGGGGATAAACAATGATGTTAACACAAGGCGTTTTAATTGTACTCCTAGTAGCAGTAGCTCTAGTATTAGCAGCGTGTGCAGTACTAACGTTCGTTAGGTTCAGCCTTAATGCTAGTAAGTGGGAGGGGTTCTGGACTGTAAGCAGTATGCTTAGTGCATTACGTATTATTAGTACGTACACTGGGAGGTTCAGTTCAGGCGGAAAAGAGTACACAGTACAGCCTTATGATGGCAGGTTCGTTGTTAAGGCAGGAGATGGAGGTGTAGAGTTCTACAATCATATCAGCGGTATAAGCTACCACTGGAGCCACGGCCACATTAATCAATGTACTAAGTTCCGTACTAAAGAGGAAGCCGAAGAGGAACTTGCTAAGAGTGTTAGCCTGTCTCCTAAGGCTAAGGTAGGTGATGCTAAGCACTTAATGATGTTGTTACCTATAGCAGCAGTACTTGATGTAATCTGGTACTTGTTCTGCATGTCACCAGTAGCTGCTGTATCAGTAGTAAGTACGTTCGTACTAACGTTCAGTACACGTTGGTTATCTGGTAAGCTGTCTGATACAGTCAGTAAGTCTAAGTAGAGGTAAGCAGCTATTCATTACGATGCTTACGTTAGTAAGCTTATCCGTTCTGTCAGTAGTAGCTAAGTACGTACTACTTTCTTTATTCATTTTACTTATTACTTATTACTTCTTTCATCTCTTGTGAGCATATCTTATATAAGTTTTACGAAAGTCTCTTTATCTTCTAGCAGATTTCTAAGAGATTTCTAAATACCCTCTAGTATTGTATATAGTGAGGGCTAAGAATGTTTGCAAGGCAAATACTTTAATATATATTTTATTGTCATCCTATTGACACGGCTAATGGCCGTAGTTCATAAGGGATTAAGGAGGCTTTATGCCTATAGTTAAATTTAGTAACGGTCAAACAGAAGACGGGGGTTGCTTCGGATTCTTTGGTAGGCTTGATGATTACTCTACAGAAGAATCTTCTGTCTGGCAGCTAGCTAATGAATTAAAAGAGACAACCTGTATCGTACACCCATTCAGTAAATGGACAGGGGATTACTTTAACAACGAAGCCCTTGGCTACCTAACATGGCTCTTTACTGAGTCACCTTACCGTGATGTGTTTAGCAGTACACCTGAGGAAGCTATCCAAGAAGGGCACTGTAAGATTAACCTAGACGTTTGTAACCAGACCCTTATACTTGGGCTATCTCACCTGAGAAAGTCCGATGGTGAGCTTCACAGGGCGTGGAATGCTATGCCTGAAAGTTTGAACGGAGGTCTTAAGGTTATACTGTGCGGTGCATTGCACTCACATGCTAGTAGTACAGATTCTAAATTAGGTGCAGGGTACGGAGATAACACTGCGACTGTCTTCCGTAGGTTCAAGGGTGATACCCTGTCAGCTTGGCTTCAAGGTAATACTATGAGGCACGAATCTTACATGACACTAGGCGGGTATCATGTAGCAGAGAGCGACGAAGACGAGGCCTGCTGTAACGTATCGTTCTGTGACCGTTACCTTGAAGCCTATGATGGTACAGGTGAAGACTTAGAAGACGTACTAGCTGAGTGTATCAGTACAACATGGCGTACTCGTGAGTTCAAGGGTATGTTCTTCGACGGTCATGTATCAGTATGTGAAGTAACACCTGAACAGTTAGTTAACCAAGCGGTTAGTGCATTAGAAGCAAGCGAGGACTTCAAGGTGTGTAAGGAGTTACTATGGAAGTAATCATTACATTAGCGGCAGCTATTATCTTTATGATAACGATAACCGTGTACATAGTACGTCTAGTATGGGAAGTCTTAACAGACATAGCCGCTAGGTGTGGCCCTTGGTACGCTAGCTTAGCGTTATTATTATTCTTATCAGCAGTAGCATTTATATCTCATACGACTTAGGAAACAACATGGATTTATCTAATCAATTAGTTAATAACAACGTAGCTGTATACGGTACACTCCGTGCAGGCTGCGGTAATCATCATATCTTAGAAGGGTTAACGTTCAAGCGTGATGTTATCCAAGGCTTTAAGATGTACGACCTCGGCGGCTTCCCTTATGTGGTACATACAGGAGACCATGACGACAGCATAGCAGTAGAGGTGTACGAAGTACCTGACTATGACACAGCCCGTCGTCTTGACGGCCTTGAAGGTTATCACCATACACAGGGGTTCACTGGATTCTATAACCGAATCAAGGTACGTACTGCACTAGGAACAGAGGTGTACCTGTACGTATTCCCTCAGCATGAAGGGGAAGACGAGATAGAGTCAGGTGATTGGGTGTACCATACTAACCAGCGAGGTTGGCTGTAAGCTAACGTAATCAACGATTAATATTAATAGTAGGGTAGCTTAGGTGCTGCCCTTTAAAGCTCTTAGCGTGGACTACAGAGCGTCTGACAGGAGATTATCATGGGATTAGTAGACCAACATGTTAAACAGGTAAAGATAGATGCAGTCGAGACTACGCTTTTAGCCTTCCTTAACTTCACTGGAGGGGATAGCGGCTTCCTTGCTGACTTCGAGCACAGCGATGAGTACAAGAAAGCTATCAACGAATTAGGTTTAACTAAAGAGGACTTCTCTTAATGTGTGGATTAGTAGCAGCGTTCGGTAATCTGAACGCAACAAGTAAGAAAATATTCGAGCAGCTTTTACAGGTTGATGTTATCCGTGGTAAGCACAGCACTGGTGTGTTCGGTGACGGTGGTGCAACGTACAAGAAAGCTTTAAGTGCGACTGAGTTCCTTGAGCTTAGTAAAGCTAAGAGTATTATCAGTGACAGTACGTCTATGTTAGTAGGTCATAACCGCCATGCTACTGTAGGGGCAGTGAACGACGTTAATGCCCACCCGTTTACTCACGGTGACATAACCCTAGTGCATAACGGCACGTTAACTGACCAAGACTTACTACCTGATAGCAAGGACTTCCTTGTTGACTCAGAGAATATCTGTCATGCAGTTAACAAGCTAGGTGCTAAGGCTGCCTTCGAGGTAACAGAGGGAGCTTATGCATGTATCTGGCACGATGCATCTAACGATACACTTAGTGTAGTACGCAACGCTGAACGTCCTCTCTGGTACGTTCAAGTACAGGGCGGGCCTATGTACATAGGTTCAGAGCGTGAGATGTTGCTCTGGATTCTTATGAAGAACAAGATAACATTCAGTGGTGACTACAAGGATTACTTCATAGAAGTCCCTGAGTGTGAGATAATAACCTTTAAGAAACAAGGCACTAGGGTTAAAGAGGTAAGTCGTACACCCTTTGATGAGTGCCTCTCGTGGAAAGCATGGGGTCGTTACGACGGCTATGGTTCCTACAGTACCAAGGTTAAGACTGTTGACCCTATCGAGAAGTACCTAGGTCTTAAGGTTAAAGACCCTGCTAAGGTACTGGTGCAGGCTAATACCTTCAAGGCTTACAGTACACATAACCCTAACTCTTTAGGTTATGCTCTAGGTCGTATGACTTCTTACCCTTATAACCGATGCAAGGTTTATAACTTAACGGAGCCAGAAGAGGACTCTTACTTTAACGTAGAGGTAGGCGCTCTTGATTTATTCCATATAAACAAGGACGTTAACCCTGAGCTTAACCCTCAGAAGTTAATCGTTAGTTGTTATAACCCTGTTAAGTGCGAGGAAGAAGAACACTCTTGCATTAACTGCGGTACTAGTATCACTGAACACACGGTTAACCTTACTAATGTACGTGAGGTAGACGGTGAACTTATCTGTGAGAACTGCTGGTCTAACGACAGCACAGTAGTTGATATGTTCCCTATTAATGAACCAGTTAATATTATTAAATCATTAGAAGACTTGGAGGCTGTATGACAGCACGTTACGAAGAGAAGAAAGCAATCGAAGACGTACAGGTAGGTGACTTAGTACGTATCAATGACACCTGCTGGGAACCTAATAAAGTATACCTAGAAGGTAGAGGTGTGCCTCAGGTGTTCCCTGTTGTGGGGTTAAGCGGTCGCTCATCTCTAGAGGCTGCAACTACGGATAATGGAGGTAGACAGGGTATCTTTAAGAGCTACCTTGAGCACTACCCTCGTCGTATCATAGAGAGTAACAATGACTTCGAGGTAGGTGACCGTGTTGTTATTAGGGAGGACTCTCGTTACTACGGTATAAATCGTCTTAACCCTGATAACTCAGTGCAGGGTGAGATAAGTTACGTAGGGGGTCACCTGATTGTGCAGTGGGGTAACATAGGGACTAACAGTTATCAGTACCACGACCTTGAGTTAGTGCAGTACATACAATCTGCACCTGAGAAAGAGAACAAGACAGAAGCTATCGATGGTATCTTATTCGGCTCAGACCTTGAGCTGTTCGTAGTAGATACACGTACTGATAAGGTTGTCCCTGCTGGTATGCTAGTACCGGGTACTAAAGATACACCTTTCAAGATGAAGACAGGTACAGTACACCCTGATGGTCTAGCAGTAGAGGTAGGCTGTGACCCTGCTAGTACGTGGACTGAACTGAACAAGAGCCTTGAGGCTATCCTCGCTGAGGTTAAGGCTGAGTTCTTCCCTGAGGAATACTACGTGTACTCAGAGAAGTCAGTAGCTACTAAGGAGTGTATACAAGACTTCGAGAAGCATAGAGCTGAGCACCCTGAGTGGTTCATCTCAGGCTGTGCCCCTGAATTAGAGGCAGGTAAACTTACTTACAATAACGGCACACGTAGTGATGTTAACCCTAAGGAGAAGTTACGCTGCAAGGATAAGTTCTTTGTAGGTATGCACCTACACTTAGGCTTTACTGAGTGGGATAACACATGCTTTACTCGTATAGATGCTGGTGCTTTAGTAGAGAAAGCTCACGGTAAGGTATGGTTACGTGATGAACAGGTAGGTAACGAACGTCAGCAGTACTACGGTGGTCGTAAGTGTTTCCGTATGAAACCTTATGGTGTAGAAGACCGATCTCTTGCAGGTCATACGTTCCTTAAGGATAAGCAAGTTATAGCTAAGCTAGCGTACGCTTATCAGTGCCTTATCAAGGAGGCTTTATGATTGAGATAAGACGTGAGGGTTGCAGGGGAGGGCGCTTCAACGTTGGTAACTACGGATGGGAGGGAGGGGCTAGCGATGTTGTCTACCTCCCCGATTCCTCTCTGACACGAGAGGGGGAGAGGGTTGTGCGTATCTCAGGTAAGTATTTAGGGAGCCACTTCGGTAACGGACCTAGCTACGAAATGCTAAAGACTCACGTTCGTATAGTACCTGAACTCCCTTTAAACCAAGTAATAGGTATCCCCTCATTAAAGGGTATGATATTCGGAGACGATGATGCGTAGAGTACAAGAGATTAACGAGTACGATTACACGCAGTACTACCGAGGTACGTACGTCATGAACGACGACTCAGGTCAGATGCTTCTATGTAAGGTACAAGAAGTAGAAGATGAAGAGTTCGTCCTTGAGGACAAGGACTGTACTTACAGGACAGCAGCAGATACCTGCTATGTCCAGCTACCTGACACAGGTTACTACTCAGGTGTGTTCATTAGCAGCTCAGCACACAGAACTCATAAGAAAGGGTTACAGTTATCTTATGAGCAGGCAAGAGCGTACCGTAGGTATTTACTAACAGGGGCTGGCTTTAGCCCTTTCTATAAAGAACGTGGTTACGTGTTCTATAAGTCAGAGATAGTAGGCGTAACGTACAAGAACAATGTCGTTATCTTAAGTGAAGAGATAGCTAAGATGTATTCAGAAGAGTACAAGGTTGAGGTGCAAGATGAAGAAGAAATTAAGCGAGCTGTTCAGGATACCGCAGCATAAAGGTTGCTACCTAGGCATAGAGGTTGAGCTAGAGAACGTGACACAAGGTGTTACTACTTACGACGAGGTGAAGTACCATAAGCTTACGAAGAACTTAGTACGCTGTATCAAGGACGGTTCCTTACGTGACAACGGTGCGGAGTTCATCTTTAATCAACCATTAATGTACGGCTCACGTGAGTTCGAGCAGAGTATTGATTACATAGAGCAGGTAGGTACTAAGGTACAGGCAGTAACATCTCCTCGTACGTCAACTCACTACCACCTTAACGTTACTGACTTAACAGTACAAGAGTTACGTAACCTGCTGTATGTATCGTTACTGATAGAGCCTGTGCTTATGAAGTACTGCTCGTCACACCGACAGCATAACAGGTTCTGTTTACCTACATGGCAGTCAGATGTTATCAGCCCTATGAAGCTGTGCTTGCAATGGGCGGAGCAAGGTAACGCTGACGATGCTGCGTACTACAGTGTTGACCGTACTAAGTACAGTAGTATCAGTCTGCATAGGTTACAAGACTTAGGTACTGTAGAGTACAGAATGTTTGACGGTACTTATAACAGTGCAGTTCATCGTAACGTAGGTAAGCTTCTTAACTTCTTACGTCGTATCAGTACTCGACGTACACTAGAAGAGATTAAGGAATCCAAGGTTCAGGGACGACTACGTACTGTACTTACATCAGTACTACGTACTGCATTCGGTACTAAGATTAGTACTAAAGAACTACAAGAACTCCTTGATTCAGGGACAGTACAGGCTAATGACCTAGTACGAGCTGACATTAAACGAGGAACTATACAAGAACTTAAGAGGAAGATAGATGATTTATCTAACAAGTTGGAACAACGGGAAGACAGCGAGGGAACTGAGCCGACGATTGAGTCCTCTGAAAGGCCGACTCCTACGCCCAGAAGGTTCACGGCTACGCCGACTAGCTTCTCAGGGACAGCACCTAGTAATCAATCTAGGACGTTCAGCGATTTACAGTACGAGTATGACCTTGAACAAACCAGACTCCGTCAAGAACGCTCAGAACAAACTACTAACATTCCAATGCCTAGCGGATTCACAAGAGACCCTGATACCGGAGCACTACGTTACACTGGAGACAGCGTTCCAAGCAATGATAGACAACCCGACGTGGAAGATAGTCCAACGAACCCTGCTCCGGGGTTCTGAAGGGAAGGGTATCAGTATTCATGATGACCCTAGTACACTACAGCCCGCACCTTTGTACGTTCGGTACATCCCTAAGACTCAGGAGTACAGAGTACATGTTGTTAAGGGCAAGGTGATTGACGTACAACGTAAGGCACGTAGCTCTGATACACCTGACGAGGATGTTAACTGGCAGGTACGTAATCATAAGAACGGCTTTATCTTTATGAGGGAAGGGGTAACACCTGACTCAGTACCTGAACAGGTAATACTTAACAGCTTAGAAAGTATGCGTCTTCTAGGTCTTGACTTCGGTGCAGTAGATATTATCTGGAACCAACAGCACGATAAGGCGTACGTCCTTGAGGTTAATACCTCACCTGGTATGACAGGGACAACACTTGATAAGTACTGCGAGGCTTTCCAAGCAGTACATGATAACACAGAGATAGGAGGTTGGTATGTTTAAGTTCAGGGTAGGCGACAAGGTACGTAAGATTTCTAATGGCACAAGTAATTACCCGATAGGCTACGAGGGTGTTGTAAATAAAGCAGGCGTTAACTGTCTCTACGTAGATGGGAAGGGAGCTAGCACCCGAGCAGTCTATTGGGAACTGGTAGAAGACAAAGCTAAGTACCCTAACGGTAAGCACCCACACCATGATATAATCCTTGAGTACGCTAAGGGTGCTGAGCTAGAGTTCTTTAGTACCTCAGTGAATGCATGGCGAAATGTCCTATCCCCTGCTTTTGCGAAGGACACCCTGTACCGAGTCAAGCCTCAGCAAGACCCTGCTGTACAGGCTGCTAAGAAGAAGATAGAACAGGCGGAGCAGATGCTTCGTGAAGCTAACGATGAACTGGATAGGCTAGGACTATGAATAAAGGATCAACAGAAGCAAAGAGCTACTCCCTGTGCAGGATATTCAACAGAGAATCGGATGACGTAATAGATAGGTTCGTTATAGATTCTTACTTTAAGGACAGCGTTAGGAAGAAACATAATACCAGCACAACTTATGTTAGGTTCACAACTGCACGTAATGCACGTACTAAGGATATCTTTTGATTATATACACATCACTTACTTGCAAGCCATGCAAGGAACTTAAAGAGGAGCTCAAGGGGTACGACGTACAACCTGAGTACGTAACCTTACCTAACCCAGAGGTTGACCATGCTGCACTAGGTATACGTACTGTACCTACTATGATTCATGGTAACTACTTCAGGTCGGGGTACGATAATATTATAGGATACGTACAAGAGAACTACGAGGAGGTATGATGTTCGAGAACCTTTATGATAAACACCCACCACCTAAGAAGAAACCTGTTCAACCTAAACCTAAGGAGGACTAATGGCTGGTGTACAGATAGATAGTATACCTCATTCCTGTGGAGGTAGTACTAAGGTCTTCGATGACCAAGGTAAGATAACAGGGTACTGCTTCAGCTGTGGTACGTTCGACCCTGACCCTTATAAAGATAAGCCCGAAGGGTACAAGCCACCTGAACCTAAGCGTCAGTCAGCTGAGGATATACAGGAAAAGATTAATGAAATCAAAGAGCTAACAACTGTTGATGACACAGCCCGTAAGCTAGGAGCTAAGTCCCTTGGTTACTTCGGTATCAAGACTCAGCTCAGTGAGTACGACGGCTCAACAATCACAGCTAAGTTCTACCCTTATACAACTGACGGTGTGCTGACTGCATGGAAGTGCAAGACTCACGACAAGAAGTTCTTTAGTATAGGAGACATGAAGAACTGTGACCCATTCGGTTGGGAGCAGGCGATGCGTTCCGATAACTACACCCTGTTCATAACAGAGGGAGAGGATGACGCGGCTGCTTTACTTAAAGCCTTGATGCCTAACTGGAACAAGGATAAACCTCCTGCTATTATCAGTACATCCTCTGGTGCAACAGGGGTTAAGAGTATTACTCGACGTGCTGATACTATTAACCGTAGGTTCAAGCAGGTAGTACTGGTCTTCGACCAAGATGATGCAGGTGCAGCAGGGGCAAGGAAGGTAGCAGGTCTCTTAGAGAACTGCAAGGCAGCATCCTTTGAACTCAAGGACGCTAACGACATGGTCAAGGCAGGGCGAGGCGACGAGCTAGCTAAGGCTGTGATGTACGAAGGTAAGCCTATGGTATCAGGTAAGTGCGTCCGCTCTTCTGATGCATGGCACTTAGCTGAGGCTAAGGTAGAGTGGGGGCTTGACTGGCCTTGGCCTACGATGACAGAGAAGACACGAGGACGACGACGAGGGGAGGTGTATTACTTCGGCTCCGGTGTTTGTAATTAAGCATCATTCAACCGTGAGGTTGTCTAAAGAACTACGTGAACTCAGGGGAACTCTAGAACAGACAATCCTGAGCGAAGCCTTGAGATTAGTTTTATGTAGGAAAACAGTAAGACACCTTACACATAAGTAAAGGTTCTAATCTAAGGAACGTGCAACGACTATCCCGTAAGGGAGTACACTCAAGTGAGTGGAAGCGCGTAGCCCTCAGAAATGAGGTGATGATATAGTCTAGTCTGCATGGGGACATGCAGCAGTTCATAAGAGAACGGGCTAGGAGTAACGACCCTAGTCGAATGTAACGAAAAATGGGTAAGAGTGTAGTAGTTGACCAGATGGCTGCGTTCTTTGCAGCTACTCAGGATACACCTGTTATGCTAGTCAAGCCAGAAGAGTCAGTACCTAATACCCTTAAGCGTCTAGCTGGTAAGGCTGCACGTAAGGTGCTATGGGACCCGAAGGTTCCTTATGAGAAAGAGGACTTCGATAAAGGTAAAGCTATCATCGGCAGTAACGCTATAGTCTTTGACTCCTATCAGGAGATACGGTGGGCTGACGTTAAGAAAGAGATACGTACTAACGTAGAGGTATGCGGTGTAAAGGATGTGTTCCTTGACCCACTGACCTGTTTCACAGTAGGTATGCCTATGTCAGTAGCTAACGAAGAGCTTATCAGTATAGCCTCAGAGATAGCTACTATGGCTAAGGAGCTGGACTTCACAGCTTACTTGTTCTGTCACCTTAACGCCCCTCAGTCAGGGCTACCTCACGAACGTGGTGGTGCAGTACAGAGTCAACAGTTCAGTGGCTCACGAGCTATGATGCGTCAAAGGCGCATGTAAAACCAATCTAATTCAGGGAAACCCTATCAGAAATGAGGGCAATCCTGAGCGAAGCCTTAACAGGAACGTGCAGAGACTATCGAAAGCAGAAGGTTAACACCTGAGAAGTGAGTAGAGTAGGGACGACAGGAGTTATCCCGAAACGGTTGGGCTACGAGAGTAGCGTGATATAGTCCGATACTTGTAGTAATACAAGACGTAAGGATACTAACATATTGTTTTGCCATCAGATGTGGGGACTAGAGGGTAACAAAGACCCTGACTTACCTGATGAACTACGTAACTGCCGTGACTTAGTGCTCCTAGAAGACCGTAACTTCGGCGAGTCAGGTCGTATTAAGATGCAGTACCATTCAACTACAGGTTGCCTTGAAGAGATGCAGCCTAACTTTGGAGAGCACGATGATTGAACTACTAGACGAGGACGACTACGGCTATGAAGAAGGAGTTAGCTTCCCTATATACTTACCAGACTGTGCTCTACGAGCAGAGGGGGATGTCTTTATTGAGGTCGCAGGAGAGGCGCTTGGGGAGTTCTTCGAGAGAGAAGATACTTACCCCTTCCGTGTAAGAAGCGCTCGTATAGTACCAGAGCTACCTCTTAACCAAGTAATAGGCATCCCCTCGTTAAAGGGTAGGATATTTGGAGAACAAGAATGACAGAAGTAGAGAGTAAGTTCCCTACCGTAATAACACCTGAGGTATTCAGCTCCTTGTACGAGACACTAGAGAAGGATGTCCTCTGGTTCTGTGGCAACAAGGGTATACCTGCTGATGATAGACCTGATGTCTTTCATGACTGCATGGAGAAAGTATGGGCTGACCGTGAGATGTTCACTCGTATGGGTAACGGTCGTTCTCCTGCTACCTTTATGTACCTTAAGTTACGTACAGCAGTAATGGAGTACTTTAACTGGGTTAACACAGGGACTAAGTCAGGTAACACACAGTCCAAGGTTAAGATTAATACGTACCTTAACTCTTACGAAGAGATGTTCCTAGGTTACACTGACTCAGACCAAGACACTAGCAGCTCTCTTAGTCTACAGTACGAGCAGCTTGAACCTCTGAACGTAGGGTACGCTGAGGTCTTTAAGATACTTGATAAGATGCCTGACCTTCTACGAGAGTACGTAGTCTGTAAGGCTGAGGTAGATACAGGCGGTACTAACAGCTCACGTAAGGAACTAACAGCCCTTATGTTAGAGCGTGGGCTACCAGTACGAATGCGTAACGAAGTCTCTAAGTTCCCTACAGTAGATGCTTATGAGTCAAGACTTCGTACGTTCTTAACATCTAAGGAGATACGGAATGATTGAGCTTAAGAGTAATCAGTCTTGGGGGTTCGAGGTTGGAACTAAATTCCCTGTGTACCTCCCTGATTGTGCAGTAGTAGAGAAGGATAGCAGGATGTCTTATATATTAGGAGAGTTCTTAGGCAGATGCTTCGCACCGACAGAGGTGTACGGTTTTACAAACGACCAGCTAAGAGTTGCCCCTGAACTGCCCCTTAACCACGTCATCGGCATACCATCGTTAGAAGGTAAGATATTCGAGGAGGATTAATGAATTGCGATTTAATAACCGAGTATTCCACGGGAAGTAGAAAGATACTATTCCAAAGGCTTGTAATGTATAACAAGGTTGTTGCTGAGTACCAAGGAACTTGGTGCGAGCTGTTCAGCACAACCTCTTACAAACGGCTTAAGTGTACTGAAGAGAAACTTAAAATGGATATAACAAAACGACTGACTGCTATTTACAACGCTCCTGTTTATGTAGAGTTCAGGGGGTCTAGGTACAAGGACGACGTGTTACTTAAGAGGAAACAAAAGTTCTTAGTAATTAAGAAGGAGAGCTAATGCATGTATATGTGTTCGACTTAGAAGCTAACGGTTTACTTGACGTAGCTACGGTAGTTCACTGCGGCTCGTTCAAGAATACACAGACAGGAGAGGTTACGTCATTCCGACCTGATGAGATACAGAGTATGCTAGCCTTCATGGAGAAAGCTGACGTACTTATAGGACATAACTGTATACATTATGACTTCCCTTTACTTAAGAAGCTTCACGACTTCGAGTACAACGGTCAGGTAGTTGATACAGTATGGATGTCAAGGATGCTTTACCCTGATATACAACGTCCTAAGCAGATGGTTATAGACCATAGCGTTAAGCGCACTGAAGTTGCTTACATGGTCAAGGAAGGGTTACTGCCTGAGGGCTTCCGTGCTCACCTCTCAGGGCCTCATAGTATAGAGGCTTGGGGTTACAGGCTAGGGCATGGTAAGCTTGAGTACAACGACTGGGAGACCTTTGACGAGGGTATGCTTGACCGTTGTGAGGGTGACGTACTGATACAAGAGATGCTCTTCAAGACTCTTAAGGCAGAGGGAGAGAAAAGAGGATTCCCTAAAGAATCCTTTAATGTAACCTTCGAGCTTATGCAGATACTAGCTGACTCAGAACAACGAGGCTGGCCTGTTGATGTACCTCTTGCACAGAAGTACGAGCTTCAGTTACAGCGTTGGATGCGTATGATACAAGACGTTACGTATCCTTACTTACCTATGGTGCTTGAAGTCCTTGAAGGAAAGAAAGACGGAGAGGTTAACTGGGTACGTAAGCCGTTCCTTAAGTCAGGTAAGTACTCAGCTATCGTAGCTAGGCATGACCCTCACCTTGAGAACAAGACAGCTAAGGAAGGCTACGTAGCAGGGCCGTTCACTAGGGTACAGTTCAGACGTATGAACCTAGGCTCTGATGATGAGGTTAAGAAGTACCTCCTTGATGCAGGGTGGATACCGGAGGAATGGAACTACAAGAAAGACCCTAAGACTAAGCGTAACCTTAAGGATAATAACGGTAAGATTATTCCAACATCGCCTAAGCTAAGTCAGTCAGACCCTTTCATAGGGGTTGATGGTAAGGTAGGTAGGTTACTTGCTAAGTTCATTCAGGTAAGACACAGACTGTCCTTAATACAGGGCATTCTTAAGAGGGTGCGTCCTGATGGTACAGTAGGTCAGGTCATTACAGGTATAGCTGCTACTGGTAGGCTTAAGCACTCCGTTATAGTTAATATACCGGGAGGTGACAGCTTCTATGGTAAGCAGTGTCGTAAGATATTCAAGGCACCTGATGGGTACAGGATAGTAGGTACTGATGCTAGCTCCTGTCAGGATAGAATGCTAGCAGCCCGTGCTAATAACCCTGAGTTAACTAGGATGTTACTCGAAGGGGACAAGAGCAAGGGTACTGATATGCATACCTTGAATACAGTAGCTATTAACGAGCGACTACGTCCTCTAGGTGTAGCGGATATACTACGTTCGTCTGGTAAGGCTATAGGTCTAGGCTGTAAGTTCGGTGCATCTGATAAGAAGTTAGGTGACATGGTACTTGCTCCTGCTAAACAGGCTCAAGCTGTTGGTGCTGAGGTACGAGAGGCGTTAGCTGAGGTAGCCCCTGCACAGGCTGAGCTTATTGAACAGATGACTAAAGAATGGAGGAGCACAGCTAAGGTACGTACAGGGCCTTGGGGTAAACCTGAGCTGTACGGTGGTACAATCAAGGGTCTTGATGGACGACCTGTTACTATTAACTCAGAGCATACTGTACTGGTATACGGACTACAGTCCGATGAAGCTATCATGATGCAGTACGCTTTAGTATTCCTTGAAAGGAAGCTAAAAGAGAAAGGTTGGAAACGTGGTGTGCATTACTGGGTAGCAGCTGTAGTGCATGATGAACAACAAGTAATCGTAAGAGAAGACTTAGCCGAGACGTTCGCTACTCTCGCTGAGAAATCAATTGAAGTATCAAGTAACTATCTTAAGCTGGCAGTACCTCAAGCAGGTGAGTCAGAGATAGGCATGAACTGGTACGCAACCCACTAAGGAAAATAATACATGGCTTTAAATATTAATAACGCACCTAAATCATCTGGTAAAGTCTCACCTATCCCTGAGGCTGACACACACCGTGCTGTAGTGATAGAGGTAATCGGCCTAGGCTTACAGGACTGCGGTTCATGGAAAGGAGAGAAGAAACCTAATAAGGTTAAGATTCGTTTAACTTATGAACTGCCTGACCAGACAGCTGAGTTCGACGGGGAGACTAAACCTCTTATTGTATCAGAAGAGATTAACTTCTCTAACCACGAGAAGTCGGACTTAGTTGCTCGATTTAACCAGTTAGATCCTACGAATGAGTTCAAAGGGGACATCACTAAGCTATTAGGTAAGTCATGCTTAGTTACTGTATCTCACCGAGTAGGTACAGGTAAATTCGCTGGCCGTACGTTCGCTAACATAGCAGCAGTCTCTGCTCTTCCTAAGATTCTACCTAAGGTAGAGGAAATCTTTAACCCGTTAGTATCTTATGACCCTGATGAGCCTGATGCAGAGGTCTTCGCTTCTCTTCCTGAGTTCATGCAGACTAAGATTAATAACCGCCTTGATGCACCTCATAACGCTGTTAAGCAAGAGGTTAAAGAAGAGGAAGACGAGTCTGATATCCCATCAGGTGAGAAGTTCGAGACCCCTGACGTGAGTGGTGACTGGTAATGAGTGACTACCAAGGATTCTATAACTTAGAAAATGGGTGGTCTGGTCATGTTGGAATGAACTTCCTGCCCTTCTTTGTGTACCTAAGGGCAAGAGGTGCTCCTCTAAAAGGAGCCTTCGAGGAAGAGTACCAAGACTTCCTCTTAGACATGGAGCTAAGCCACAGTGCTTTCTTAAGGGAGTGGTGTGAAGAGCAGTACCAGCACTACTATGAATGTGGCCACTAGGAGTTATAATGCTAAAGATTAACAGACCTGAACCCAGACCTAAGAGCATCAAGGCTCAAGAGGAAGGGTGGTACGGGCTGTTCGACTTCGACCTATGGGCTTATGATATAGGCTTTGCGGCAGATGCAGGGGACGACCCCCTGCCCCTGTCGTGGGCTATCAAGGTAGTCGATCAGCGCATGGAAGATATATGTCAAACCCTGAACCTTCGGGAATACGAGGGGTTTATAACAGGGACGGATAACTTCCGTTACGATATAGCTAAGCAAGTACCTTATAAGTCAGGACGTAGTACAGGTAAACCTAGGCACTACCAAGCTATCAGAGATTATTTAGTCAAGGCTCATAACTGTACACTTGTAGAGGGTATAGAGGCTGACGATGCACTAGCTATCCGACAGACTGAACTAGGTAGTAACAGTATTATCATCAGTCGTGACAAAGACTTACGTCAAGTACCCGGCTGGCAGTACGGATACCCTGTTGGTAATCAACCTGAGTTCGGCCCTTGGAAGTACGACGAGATAGGAGAACTTGAGCTGCATGTTAAGTACAAAGAGAAAGACGGTGTTAAGAGGGTCAGTAGCACTAAGCTATCAGGTGGTGGTAGTAAGTTCTTTTACTCACAAGTCCTGACAGGAGACCCTACTGACACGTACCCCGGACTTAAGGGGTGTGGTAACGCTAAGGCGTACAAGGTTCTGAATGAGACGGAGAGCGTACGAGAGATGTACGAGGCATGTCTTGCCCTGTATGAAGAGAAGTACCCTGAGAACGCCGCTGAGATGCTTAGAGAGCAGGCTCAGTTAGCATGGATGGTACGAGAGTACGACGTTAAGAATAATAAACCTATTATGTGGAGAGAACCGGATGAGTAAAATAGGTAATAGAAAATGGTACGTTAACCCTACGGTTGCTACTAAGATTTCCGACATAACCCAGTGGCACTACGACAGGAATACTATAGAAGGTTCAGATAACATCCATCAGTACCATAAGCTTATCCAAGAGTGCGGGGAACTGTCCGATAACCTTATCAAGAACAAGGACAGACGTGACGACTACGGTGATATCATGACAGTACTAATAGGTATGATGGAACGTGACGGATATACCGTTCAGGAGTGCTTAGAGAAAGCCTACGAGGATATCAAAGACCGTAAGGGTACTATGATTAATAACGTATTCGTTAAGGAGGCTGATAGTGTTCAGGGTTAAGCAGGATGTACGTATTAAGAAACCACTAGGTACTTGCTGTGGAGTAGGTAACTGCGGTACTACAACAAAGATTAAGGATTTATTCTTTACGTCTCCGTTCAGTCAAGGTGATAGACGTATGGCGTATGAACTAGAGACAGGGGACATAGTCCTTGAAGAACAACTGGAGGCAGTATGAGCTTACAAGATAAGTGGGACGAAGAAGACGACGAACTTATGTGCTTACATAACCCTGACATCAACCCCGGTATGCAGCTAACTAAGTTACAGACTAGATACGAGTACTGGATTAAGCAGAGAGCTAACGCTAAGGATGCACCAGCAAGAGCAGCAGCTGACGCTATGATAGATATGATACGGGAAGCAATGGATAACTCAATATACGAGGTAGCGTGTGAATCATGAGCAGATTATCTCCCAAAGGCTTAAGCCTAAAGAAGTCCCTGACTACCGTAAGGCATTACTTCGTAAGCAGAACAATATCTGCCCTCTTTGCGGTAACGTTATACGTCCTGACCAAGCGGTTCTCGACCATGACCACGGAACAGGCCGTGTTAGAGCAGTACTGCACCGCCAGTGTAATCAGGTCGAAGGCCGAGTACTCTCTTGGGTTTCTAGAACAGGCCAGAATTGCACTACGCCGGACTTCATTAGAAACCTCCTTACGTACTGGTCTGTAGAATACGAAGACAATAAACTTCATCCCTCCCATAAGTCAGAAGAGGAGCAGCTGGCTCAGCAGCAACGTAAACGCCTTAAGAAACTTAAGTCACCTAAGCACAGAGCAGCAGCTAAAGCTGAACTAGATAAACTACTACAGGATATGAAACTATGAAGACATTAATTATTGATATCGAGACAGCACCAAGTATAGCTTACGTATGGCAGATGTGGAAAGCTAACATAGGACTTAATCAGGTAGAAGAACGTGGGTATCTTATGTCCTACGCTGCTAAGTGGTTAGGTTCAGACGAGACTTTCTATAATGAGAACCGACACGGTAATGACAAAGGTTTAGTAGAAGAAATCATACAGCTGTTCGACGAGGCTGATGTAGTAATAGCACATAACGCTGATAAGTTCGACGTACCTACGGTTAATGCAAGGGCTATCTTCCACGGTATCCCACCTAACAGCCCGTTCCGTACGATTGATACCCTTAAGGTAGCTAAGGCAAGGTTCAGGTTCGAACGTAACAGCCTAGCTTTCCTGTCTAAGTACTTAGGTGTACAAGAGAAGCTAAGTCATACTACATTCCCCGGCTTTGAGCTGTGGTTACAGTGTCTTAAGCAGAACGATGAAGCTTGGCATGAGATGAAGGTGTACAATATCCAAGATGTTGACACACTAGAGCAAGTGTACATGCGACTACGTCCTTGGATTAAGAATCCTCCTAGTCATGGTGTGTATACTGACGAGCAAGTCTGCCCTAACTGTGGAGGTAAGCATTTACATAAACGAGGCACGTACAGTACTAACATCAGTACCTTCCAACGCTTTAAGTGCTTAGATTGTGGGGGCTGGTCACGTGCTAGACAGAACATTAGAAACAAAGAGGCTGTTAAGGCTTCATTAGTGGGGGTATAATGCAGATTAAATACGAGTATCAGGAACTGAAGTCCTTTATCCATGAACTTCTGGATAAGATAGCTATAGCTAGTAATCGTCCCGGTATCTATAAGTCTCACGTAGCTGAGTTACTTCTTATGATAGCAGCTCATGAGTCCAAAGGTACTGAATACAGAGAACAGCTAGGAGGTGGCCCTGCGAAGGGCATCTTCCAGATAGAACCAGAGACTCATGATAGTATCTGGGATAACTCTGACATCATTCACGAGGTAGCTAAGTCCTGTGGTATACGTAGGAACGTTGACCTCCTTGAGAACGATGATGTGTACAGCGTATTCATGGCGAGGATGTACATAGCTATGGATTCTAGCCCTTGTCCTAAGCCACCTAGCTATAAGAACATGGCTAAGTACTGCAAGGAGTACTGGAATCGTACTGGCAAGGCTACTTGGGAGAAGTACAACGATGATTACATGGCATACAAGAGGGGTGATATATAATGGAGTACTTAGGTTATCTTCTATTCCCTAGCTACGAGAGCTACGGACGACAACTAACACTAACTGGGAGAGTTTACTGCTTATGAGCGCAATGAAGTTCGATACCGATAAACCTATGATGGACTTAGTAAGGCCTGAGTTCGTACAGGGAGTAGCATCTGTCCTTACATTCGGGGCACAGAAGTACGCCGCTCATAACTGGACTAAGGGATTAGACTACTCAAGACTGATAGCCGCACTTAAGCGACACCTAGCTGAGATAGAGAAAGGGAATGACTTCGATGAGGAGTCAGGACTTAGACATGTGTACCACGTAGGGTGTTGCACTATGTTCTTAGCCTGCTTTCAAGAATGGAATAGAGAAGAGCTTGATGATAGATTAAAATTAGGAGATGTACTTGGTATACATAGTAATGTTCGTGGTAAGCTTTCTGATGATAGCACTCAAGGCGTTCCAGCAACTAAACGTAATGCACGACAAGAAATTATTGGTAGTACCGACGAGCTTTCTGATGGCGGTGTGCGAGTTCAGTACAATAAGTCTGGTTCTGACAACCCAGAGCTGGCTCCTCGTCATTCCGCTAGGATTCGGAGGAGCACTCGGGTGTCTTACGTCGATGCACCTTCACAAGAAGTTCAGGACGAAGTAAGAAAGACTATTAATTTTATACTAGATAATTAGTTACTCAGGTTGAGTAGCACCAGTCATGCCGTCGATGGGTTGAATCTCTTCGATGGCTTGACGTATCCCTAACCCCGCATTAATCACCGGTAATAAATCCTCTATATCCCCACCAGTTAACTTCGAATAAACAATCAACTCATCATTCAAAGCAATCTCCATCTTCTTAAGACGCTGTCTGTAATCAGAGTTACCTACAGCAGAAGCTACTGCACTGAACTCAGAAGGCGAACGTTCTTGGTCAGTCACTGGCTCGATACGTAGACGTGAACCTTTAACACTAACAGAGTAAGGTAACTTACTAGCATCACTAAGCTGAGGAGGACGTAGACTAGGGACTAATGTCTCAGTCAAGAACGTACTAAGTCTTCCTTGCATCACATCCTCAAGAGGCATACCATTATCCTCGACAGCAGTACGTATAGCTTGTATACTTTCAGGAGTGAAGTTCTGATTCTTCATAGTCTGAATAGCACGATGCATACCTGTACTGTTATTAGCATTCTCCCTCACCTTACGGTTAGGGCTGATACTGTCCATCAAGGCAGCAGCTACTATCTCCCCACCTTTAGTATTGTACTCATCCTGTACAGAAGCATCCATCTTGTATACATAATCGAATACGCTACCTACAGTTAAATAAGGCGTAGTACTATTACTCCCTGCTGACAGTCTAGCCTGAGCAGGAGAACTGCTCCACATATCAGTAACAGCCTGAATAGTAGAGTTAGTGCTGTCAGCTGCCTGTGCTCCTGAGCTAGCTACACTTAATGCTGACTCCATAGAGGTCATAAGGTTAGGCGCCCAGATACTCATGTTATAAGCAGTAGGGTCTTTCTCTCGCAGTAGCTGCATAGCATCTGACTCTTGGATAGCTTCACGAGTAGCGTTCCTAGTCTTGATATGCTCAGAGTTAATGAAGTCACGTGTACTCTTAAGTCGGTTAAGGTAACGTTCGTAGTAACTATTAGGTACATCAGCTGGATTACCACCTGCTGCTGTTACTGCTTCATCAAATGCTGCACGTCCACGTGTAATCTGATAAGAGATATTACTGTTGTACTGAGCCTTAAGTGCCTCTGCCTTAGCAGGGTCAGATTGTATGTTCAATGCTAAGTGCTCAACACCCGCATCAACAGCCACCCCTAGTGTACCTATAGCTGACTGAGCTGCTAGAGTAGAAGCCTGTACTGCTTCGCTCTGAGTAAGACTGTTAAGCTGTGAGCGGTTAGCTAGACGTTGAGACTCAGCAGACAGACGCATCTGTTCAGCATCTTGCTTACGACCATAACGTATAAGCTGCTCTTCGGTGAACTGACTAGGGTCTTGACCGATAGACGTAACAACTAAAGCACCTGTCTGACTTAGCTTGATGTTGTTCTCCTGTTCAGCCTTAGCTTTCTGTTCAAGAAGTTCTATCTCAGCATCACGGTCTGACTTAATAGGTGACTCACCGAACGTAGTCTTAAAGCTGTCCTGAAAGACTGTCTTCCCTGCTGAATTCAACCCTGATAAGTTAGATGTGTACTGAGTAGCTAACCAACGTTCAGCAGCTGCACCTCCACGCTCTGACTTAACTGACTGGTACTGAGTAGCTAGTTTATTAACCTTCCCCTGTATCTCGTTAGTCTTATCCTCAGGTTGGAACAGAGAGCCTACGACAGGAGCTAAGCTACTAGCTAATGAACCAAGAGCTTGCATGTTAGACGTACTAGCTGAAGGCGCAGCAGGTGTACTGCTGGCCCCCTGTGCTGTAGTCTGTATTGGTGTAGTGAATGCCATTATTCTTCCTCTAATGGTTGATTAATTACTTGAAGTAGTGCATCAATAACCTGAGTATGTTCAGGATTGTTCTGCTTAAGTTGTGTTAAACGTGCTGTAGCATCAGCAGGAGACAGACGACCTGCTAACTTAGTAGCGTACTTCTGCATGAACTCCCCTTCTGGTCTAATGAACTCTTTAGCTAGTGTATCCTTAGCCTGACGAGCTGCGTTAGCATTAGTACTGAACGCTAGGTCAGCTAGCTTGAAGGCTTTTATCATATAACCAGCAGCTTTCTCTGAGGTAACAGCATCGAACGGTTCATTGTTCATCTCATTAAGCATATAAGAGCTAATACTCTTAGTTACTGCATCAACGTTCTCTTTAGTACTCATGATATCATCAAGGGTATCGTAGTAACGTTGAGCTGCCTTAGGAGGTACACTGAACAGTAAAGGTATAGCGGACTCTGTACTGATATCTGCTATCTTACGACCAGCTGTAGTCCGGTACTCACCGAAGTTAAGTGCAGTCTCGTACCTCTGATAATCCTTTAACCCTGCAAAGACGTTAGCTGCTTCATTAAGAAGTAACTGACCCTCTTCCTCCGATACCTCTGCGTTAGAATGAAAGGCTTTAGCTATACTAGCCATGTTACCAGCAGTCTTCCACAAAGAACCAGACGGCCCTGCTAGATTCAATGCCCCATCATGTGTGAACATCAACCCTAGTGTACTTCCTACGAAACCTATCGGACTGAAGCGAGAGGCTAAGTCCAGTTCCTCTCCGTACATCTGCTCAGTAACCTTCCCGAAGATACCATCCATAGTTATATCAATCATGTCCTCAGTAGCACCTGCTTCTTGCAGCTGAGTAACTAAGTCAGTGCTTATACCAGTACCTAACTTAGACTCAAGACCGAACATAGCAGTAACAGTACCGAGAGTCATAGCTGATTGAGCGAACGAGCCACCCCAAGGGTTAGTTCCTTTACGTGCTGCACTAAGCTTACCTAAAGATGCTACGCTTACCGTAGGGTCAACTACTAACTGTAAGAACATCTTATGTACGTGCTGCATGAACTGTAGCTGTACACTCCATAGGTTCTGTTGGTACGTGAACTGGTCAGCTCGGTTCTGAGTGAACGTTAAACGTCTAGCATCCCCTAGGATGGTACGCTTAGCTAGTGCTGAGTCAAGCTTACGTCCTTTGTTAGCTTTCTGGAACCCTGTAGTAGCATGAATGTAAGCTAATAGATTACTTACGTCCGTACTTACCTTCTGAGGGAACATCATAGCTGACATAGCACGACCGCCTAGACCACCTCCCGGTAACATGCTCTTCCAGAAGTTACTGCTCATCATGCTGTTCTTACCAGCTTGTACTTTCATACTTGATTCGAACAGACCGAACATATCATCCACTAAAGACGTACTGAACATACCTGAATCAAGCATATCCTGTAAGTATTTACTGAACTCCTCCCCTGATAATCCCATCGTCTTACCAAGAACCTTGTTCATCAAGGCTGACTCCCTGTTACCTCTCATCATAAGACCTGTTAATACAGCAGGGGCCTTAGCGAACGTACTAGCTGCTCGTACAGGGTTATGTGCGAACAAGAAAGCTGACTGTGCAGCATTAGCTAGGGTCTGGTACAACGGACGAGCAGCGATGAACACAGCAGCTGTAAGCTTAGTGCCTACCTTAACGAAATCCTTATCAAGTAACGATACACCTGCGTCACCAATGAACTCTTGGAACTGATTACCTTCTACTCTCCATGCTCCTACGAATGAACGTAAGTCTTCAAGGAACTTAGTCTGTAATGTACCAGTTAATGCAGCCTCTTGGTTCTTAATATATCCATGATAAGCTTTAGCATCCCGTATAAGCTTCTGTATCTCTGGCTTATCCTTACCTCTCCACTGAGTACGACTGAAGTCAGTAGGGAATCCTTCCTTAGCGTTACCTAGATGCTTACCGTAAGTAGCCATGAACTTAGACTTAAGTACGTTAACTGAATCCATACCTGTATAGCGTCTAGCTTCACCAAGAGCACGTCCAATACTGTCCTCTACGTCAGATATCTCTGCGTAACCTGATGGGCCTAGTAGACGTTGTCCTCTTCCTCGTGCATGAGACGGTACGTTAGAGCTAGTACCTACTGAATCAACACCTAGTTCAGATACTGCTTCGCGAGAAGAGATAACTTCAAGACCTTCCTCTCCTAAATCCTCAGCAGCTTGAGCAGCTTGCTTAGTATCACGGTAGATACCGATTACTTCAGTTGACTCGGTCTTTACTCCGTTACGTATTACGTTACCTTTACGGATAAGCTTCGCACCTGTGCCACCTGAGTGACCACCACCACCTATCTTAGCTATGTACTTAGAGAAGAACGAGTCCTCTCCTAGGTAGTTAAGGTCTACGTGACCCTTACGGATGTTCATAGTCTGATGAGGTAAGTCTTGTACTGTATCACGACGTACTATACTGAAGTCAAACAGCTCACCACCTGAATTAAGAGGGCGATGAGTACGTACTACGATATTACCCTCTGCATAAGCAGCATCTAATAGGTCGTCTGTAAGCGTCTCTGCTGTACCAGTAACACTGTTGTATATCTTTGTACCATTAACTTGAGTAAGGCTGTCAGCGGCTGCCTCAGGGACAATGAACGGACGTTCTGCCATAGGTATACCGAATAACTTCCCTTTAGAATCCTCTAATGTATTAATCCCATCCTTGATACCACGGAATCCACGCTCTGATAGACCTGAACGGTGAGCCTTATTACGTATAATAGCCATACCATCATAGAAAGAACGTGTACCTACGTACGCATCCCATACTCTATCGGACATCTTACCTAAGTATTCCTTAGCAGCTACCTTATTAAAGGTAATACCGTGCTCATCCCCATGAGTAAGAAGCCTAGTCCACTGTTCGCGCTCCATCTTACCACGTAACTTCCCAATAGGCTTAGTAAAGTCCTGCATAGTAACAGCGATACGTGAAGCTTTATCCGTATAAGCCATAGCTGAGTCAACTACTGACTTCTCTACCCGTGAGCTGAAAGGTATTAAGTAAGAATGAGCAGGTAAGTAACTATCTACCTTACCTTCTAGAGGGTTAACGTCCTTAGAAGTAACCTGATGCTCTACTTCAACATCAATGAAGTACTCAAGGTTGTCTTCTGGTATATCATTAACCTCATCTAGAGACCTTAATGCACTGTTCTCTCCAGCAACACGGGCAGATATCTTCCCTTCTACGAATAAGTTACGCTTAGCTACCTCAGCATCCTTAAGTGTATCGAACCCTGACGTACCATCCTTACCGAAGATAGCACGAGCTTTAAGGAAGTCACCGTTCTTCTCTAATGCTTCCCAAGAAGACTGAGGGTGCAGTGTAGCACGTGACTGAGCGTAGATAGTTTGGATACTACGTTCAACACCTGACTCAAGTTCTTCCTGAGTAAGTATATCACTAACGTTCTGATTAGATACTAGACGTTCGAACTCTTCACGAGTCTTATCAAGAGAGCTGTAGTCGAACTCTGATATCTGGTCAAGCTTATGACGTTTCTCGGTAGCTGTATAGCTCAACCCTGAGTCAGCTGTACCAGTAGGTGTTAGTCGAGAAGCTACGCCTGACTTAGTTACACCTAGGTACTGCATAACATCTTCACCGTTAGCGTCCGCTGCATTAAGAGCAGTACGCAGGGTCTCTGGTTTATTAACTGCTAGGGTATCAAGCAAGGAACCCTTGTTCTCTACAGTAACCATCTGAGGTTTATGGGCTATACCGTTACTAGGAGATAAAGAGTCAGCAGCTTCTTGCATTACTGAACGTATGTAGTCAGCATCTTCTGAACTTAACGTCTTATTAGCAGCAGCAGCTGAACCGAACAGCTTAGCCCCTGATGCCTTAAGGAATCCTGTTAATGTCTTAGCTAGGAAACCTACCTCTGTAGCATCTAGTACATCATCTACAGCAGCAAGCTGCGTACCACCGCCTTCTCGTTCTAGCTCAGCACGTAAGTTAGTTAAGAAGTCAGTACGGTACAGTACGTTCTCTCCGAACGGAGACTGAGTATCTGAGATAATCTGTACGATTTCTTCTACACGTTCTATCTGTTCTTCTGAAGTACTAGCGTCTTGTACGTAGTTATATAAAGCATCCACGTCATCAGCCTTGAAGATATAATCCCCCGCTGATATACCATGAACACCTACTTTCTCTAAGACTTCAGTCTGGAACATACGAGTACCAACAATCTGTCCACCGAATACAGCTTCTACGAAATCAAGAGTAAGGTCAATACCAGAAGCTGAGTCGAACTCGTCCTGTATCTGTAAGTCAATAATACTACCTGATGCTCTATCAGCTAATGTCTTATTAACTAAGTCATTAAAGAATGCACCGTGCTTACGTGACTCCTCAGGGAGGGACTCCATAGTATTAACTATCATATCAGCTATTTCATCACGCTGTTCGATAGAGCCTAGCTCGTCCTGTACTACACCCTTAAGGTTCTCTGCATCTTCTGTAGTCTCAAGAGGCATACTAGTTAAAGCTGCCTCTGTGATAGGCCCTTTAAGTTCAGAGCGTGTAGTGCTACGTGCTTGCTGCTCATCTGTACTTAGTCCGTACACCTCAAGCTCTTGCTTAACACGTTGTACTAAGTCGCCTGATAATCCCTCAACACCTTCTTGTTGTACAGCAGTTAACGTAGCACGCTCCCCTGCTTGCACTGAGCTGACAGGAGGACGAGCAGACACACCATCAAAGAATGAAGTATCCTGTACTGCGTCGTTATAGAAATCTGTGTCTGCCATTGTATCTCCTAATTATTTAGCACCGGGGGTTGTGCCCCCTGCTCCGCCAGTAGCTGCTTGTATAGCGAAGTCTTTAACTACAGAACCTAGCTGTATAAGAGTATCGGTCTTAGCTGCTGACTGTAGTCGGTTAGCTGTATAGTCCTGTAGTCCCTGCACTTGATTAGAGAACGCTACATTACCTGCTGTAGTACTTTGGATACTACCCTGTGACCCTCTAAACCCTGAGCTGTCAAGCGTACCTCCTGAGGCTGCACCTTGTGCTCCTTGTGCAGCGGCTATTTGATTCTGTCTTACCTGAGCTAGCTGCTCACGCTGTCTAGCCCTAGCTTGTATACGACCTTGCGCCTTAGCAGCCTTACGTCTATCAGAAGCCGCGTCAGCTCCTAGGATAGCACCGCCTATTGCTGTTACAGAGCCTAGTACCTTAACTACGTCACCCATATTACACCTCCATAGAGTACTGTACGTAGTCCTCTGTCTCATAGGTAGGAGCTAGACCGAACATAGTCTGAAACTTACGAGTCTTACGGTCTTTCTTAGGGATGATAGAGTTAACCCGACGACAGCCTGCCTTAGCTAGCTCTTCTAAGCATACATCCCATATAGCTATCATACGTTTGTACTGCTTAACGTTCCAGTCCTTAACCTCGCAGTGCATGAAAGCTTCACCGGGACGTGACTCGTGATGTTCTACCTTAACTTCTAGCGTATCGTCTTTGAATAATGTAATCATTGTTTTCCTCTCATGCGGTACTCAACTGTATAACCAAGTATCTGCATATCTTTATTAGGTTCAGCATCGAACCGGAACTGTATAGCTTTACCGTATCCACGTATGCCTAACTTAGTACTTATAATAGTCTCACCTGTATCGAACGGATAAGGGTAGTACTCAGGTATTAGCTTACGTTGTAAAGGCTTATAGATATCACGCTGTGCTGTCCAGCGTAGACCTGTCCCTGTACCATCGAAGTCCCACTTAGCCGTGAATAGGCAAGAGCTAGGGGAGTCGTACGTGTACTCAGCAGCTTCATCATCGTAACCTGTTATCTGTTCCTCAGTCTTCTGGAACATAACCTTCATAGAGGTAACACGTTTATCGTGACTGAACTTACCAAGGGTCTCAGGCTGTGACTGAATAAAGGATTCGTACGTTACACCGTAGTCCTCGAATACATCAGAAGACTTAGTACTGAATCCGTACGTTACCTCTGTATTATCTGTACTGTAGTACAAGAAGACTTGACCTGTATCCCTGTCGTATACTGAACTCTGGTGTGTACCAGAAGAGTACTGATTCTTATACCAGCCTTGTGTACGCTCTTCGAATACGAACTCTGTATTAGTACCAGCATCGAATACGTGCAGTGTCCTGTCCTTACGGTTATACATCAGCGTAGTACCTTGGACTAAGAAGTCCTGTATCACTGAGTTAATGCTGAACTCTGTAAGGTTATCGGATTTAATCTGCCCGTTCTCATTAACAGCTATACGGTGAATACCTGAGTCAGCTACGTAGTACACTGAACCTACTGATTCAGTACTGCTGTTATATCCTACTACACCTTCATCTGATATCTTCTGTACTGCGTAGTCAGTAGCAGAGAAGGATATACCTTGCTGCCCTACGAACCAGATACCCCTAGAGGCTAGTACAAGTACGCCTGTATTAAAAGGTATGATGTCGTACACCGCACCTGTGTTCTGTATAAGTATCTCACCGCCGTCTGTATCTAGTACATCAGATATCTCAGAAGACGTAGGGTCGTTGTTCTGGTAGCACTTACCAAGAACCCCTATGTCATCAATGAATACCTGAGAGAAGTACACCCGACCCTCTGCTCCGTAGAACAGACGACCGAATGCTGAACAGATACAAGTAGGATACTTCCTCGCTTGTATATCAATCAAGTTAACCTCCGTAGGTCTTAACTAAGAACAGACTTATGTCATACATAGTTAAATCCCCTGTTACTGATTCAATACGAAGGAGTCCACCGTTAGCCTTGAACGTCTCTTTACAGAACACGGGGAAGTTAATCGTATACGTCTGTACTACGTTACCTCCCCTTAACATCCGAATAGGCTGAGAGGCTACAGTAATACTGTCGTCACCTACCTCTGAGATATCAAGGGAAACGTTAAAGCCTCCGTTAGAACCTGAAGAGGTGCTAGCTTTAAAGGTTACTCGTACGTCGTAAGTATCGTTAATGTTGTTAGGACGTATCCTTGTGCCGTCGTACAGAGCAGGGCTTCCTGTAGGTAAGGAGCCTTCGTCCTTAGACCCTGCATTATTAGGTAAGTCTTCTGTGTTACCTTGAAGGATAACTAAGGGGCTTCCTGCTGTGTACTGAGTATCCGTGTACAGCGCCCAACCTGAACCTGCCATATAGTTACCCTCTTCTGCTTCGTTCATTCTGCTGAAATACTCCAGCATCTCGTCTTGTAAACTCATACTTCCTCCTAAGGAATAATAAAGCCCGGTGGTAATACAGGGTCGTTCCAGTCACTACCTCCTGTGCCTCCACCGTCACCAGTACTAGTACCCTGCTCTATAATCTTAGTAGCAGAGTTACCGACTGCGCCGTCGTTGTTCTTAGAAGTAAGCTTACTGTTCCTGTCGATGTTACGTATGTTATACACGTAGTGTCCACGAGCAGATTCAGTACTACCTAAGTCTATATTATCCAGAGCTTCGGGGTCGAACTCTTCTTTACCTGACCCTGAGTCCACTGAGTCCCCTAGAGCGACTACGTCAGCATTACTAGGGTAAGAACCTATCTCTGTATTGAAGTACGTTACAGGGTCTCCCTTAGAGCCTGAGCCTAGCATACGGTCTTTGTACCAACCTGCGTTATAAAGGTTGTACTTATGCTCGTCACTTAACGTACTAGGACGTTCGCCTATACTAAGGCTATCGTTCAATAAAGTGAAGTCCCTGATGTAAAGAGTAAGTACGTAAACGTCGTACGTATCTCCTACAGGTTGTAAGATAACAGGTGACGTACCTAGTGTGATTACTAACCGAGAGCGTATGTCTACGAAGTTAGGTGGTACATCATCAGGTGTATCTACTACGAACTCGAACTCTACATCATAGCTCTGATTATGAACTACGATAGAGCTTACCTTCTTATCTTCTTCGTCAGTATAACGGAAGACTGTTATGTATTTCTTAATAGCTTCCCAGAAGAACACACCTTGTACTTGGAAGTCAGGTGCTGTTACCCCTGAAGGTGTGAACTTAAGATCTGCTGAATGGATACGAGCTAGGCCTAGCCTACGAGCACGAGTACCGTTCTCAAGGTTAAGCTCCATGTTAAGCTCGTCTGATGTTGTACCCTCAGGTGCAGCTAAAGGGTTAGCCTCCGTGTTTAACCCCTGTACGAACCCGAGGTAGTCCTTCTCCCCTCTAGCTATAGGCATTAGTTATTCCCTTTGTATGCATCAATAGCTCGTTGAGCTACTGCCTCTGTTGTGTACAAGCTGTTAAGAGCCTTAGGTAATTCACCACCACCTTCGTAGTACGCTTCGAACAAGCAAGTGTTCTTAGCTAGGCGAACCTTAAGTTCTTTCTTAACTGGTGCTGGTTTATTTTCTTTAACTTCTGTCTTAACTTCTGTAGTCTTCTTAGGTGCTGGCATTAACGTCTCCCGTATCGTACCGTTGGTTTCTGTATCCCACCTATTCGCTGGTGGTCTTGTTGCATCTTAGCTTCGAACACTCTTGCTCGTCTAGCAACTGTAGGCTTAGCCTCTTCTATAATAACTTCGTAGTACTCATTAAGTAGTGTATCCTGAAAGCCCTGCATAAGGTGAGAGGGTAAAGGAATCTCGAAGCTGTCTTCTAAGTAGAACTGTTTCTCGCGGTTAGCTACGATTAAAGACTTCTGCTCATGAAGTGTAGTATCAACTTCTTTATCATAAGAGTCAAAAGCTATAAGCTCTCCGTCGAATGAAGTACAGTACCTAGGTTGAGTATCAGTACGGATAACGTACTCAGCTCCTGAACTAGGGTCTTGAACCTTAAGTGTATCGTCCTCTGATGTACGGTTAACTCGTACTACGTCAAGGAAGTCCTGATTACTTAGGTACTCAACGTCTTGCATATCAAGCTCAGGGTACTCGTCCTTGCTGTACTGAACTCGGCTGAACTGTACTGAGCGTACTCCGTCAGGTATACGTAGGTAGTTAGGTGCGTCTGTGTCACCTACACCGTCCAGTGTACCGACGTAAGAGTCGAACTGTGCGTCTCTAAGCTTCCCTGCTATACGGTAGTAAACTTCTCTAGCAAGAGTAGCTGTACGTTCTGATTCATCCGTATCAAAGATACTATCAACTTCAAAGGAGCCTGAGTACTGTAAGCAAGTCTGAACTGCTTGTAGTAAAGTAGACATAAATTCTCCTAATAAAAAAGCCCCTGTACCTGAGGAGGCAAGGGGCTAGGTCTCAGGTGAGAGAGCGAACTCCCTCATTATCCTTAGTAAGTTTTAGTACCAGCGGCGGCTGCTGTTGCAGGAACATATCGTAGACGTACTACTGCTTTACCTGCTGTCAGTGAGCTTGAACCGTCAAGGGTAACTTGTACTTGTGAGTCAGCTGAGCTGGCAGTACCAACTAATGCGCCTGCACCAACTACTGTAGCATTCAGGGAATCAACCTCTGTAAGTGCGTCAACAGTAATAAGGCCGTCTGCATCAAGGGCTGAACCCTCTGGAGTATAAGTACCTACTGTAATGAAGTCAGAACCTGCTGCACCATCAGTACCTGCGAAAGGTGTTAGGACAACTAGTTCAGTACTTCGTAAGTAAGAACCTGACGGGATAGTATGAATCATTTCATTCACACCCGCTGTAGGTAAAGCGTTAAAGTCGAAGATATATTCAACCTGAACCTCGTCACCTACGCGTGATACAGTACGACCGAACTTGCCTTCTGTACCTTCTGGGCCGAACTTAGTGATTCGACCGTTAATGTTTTCAATATTTAAGTTAGACATTTTATTCCTTACTTATCTGTTAGTACAACAGCTAGTGTCTCAGGACGCTGTAGCGCGAAGCCCCAACGAGATAAAGCCCAGTGCTCGTCACGTTGTAAGTCGTCGTTACGCTTGTTACCTGCTGTAGGCTGCTTACGAACAACACCCATGAACGGCTTACCTTCGTCGTCACCAACGTACAGTGCCATGTTAGCAACACCAGTAGCGCCTGTTGACTTACCATCGATAGTCTCTGCACCTACGCGAGGTAGCGTAGTACTAATCATGATATCGAAGCCGTAGATGTTACGGTAGAACTGCATACCCGTACGGTCAGCGAAGCCTGTCTCAATAAGACCTTCGAAGCGAGGGTTATCTGAAGTAACTACTTGTGCTAAGCCGTTAAGCTCGAACTCTACAGTAGGGTCAACGATTAAGATACGACCTGCTGCTGGAATGTTAGCTTCATCGAATGATAACTTAAGTTGACGGATGTCATCAAGAGTAATCTTACGTGAGCCGTCTGTACCACCTGATGCTACAAAGCGGTGAGGCTGTGCATTAATCAAGTTAAGGTCGCCAGCTGTTTGTTGTGACTGAGTAGCCATAACATCAGATACCATCTTAGTCATGAACGCTTGCGTACTCTTACGAAGTCGTGAACTAACTAAACCCGGAATCTTTGAAGCGCCGTCTTCACGTAGCTTATCTGTGATGTACCAAGCATCTTGGTCGTAGTCACTGATACGTAATTCAATACGTGATGTATCGATAGCAGAGAAGTCTAACGGAGAGTTCTCAGCGTATGGTGATAATGTGATGTCACCGATTTGGTCAATGTTCAATACTTCGCCTTCAGGAAATTCTGAAGTACGGTCGTTGAAGAACATGCTTGCGTCCATCAGTTGTTGTGGGAACGACTCAATAAGAGACGTGCTGTACAACTGTTGGATTACCATTGCTTGTGTATTGCCAGTAGTTTGCATTGTTTATCCTTTAATTTTTTAAGTACTTGTCAGGGTTTTTAAGAGCGTCTGCTATGAAGTCCGTTCGGTCTTTAGCTGAGCCTTTCGACATCAGAACTTCTGAGACTGAACGATCACTCTTCGGCTCGGGCTTGATGTAGACAGAAGATGAAGGAGAAGCTGATTCTTTACCCTGCGTATTAAGACCAAAGAGTGCAGCGAATGCTGCTGGCTTAGTACGTGCAAAGTCTTGGATAGCTTTCTTATCCATCTGTAGTTCTTGTCCACGCTCTAGGAGCTTAGTCTGATAGTCAGTACCGAACTTATCCTTAGCAGCTTGAACAGCTTTCTGTTCGTTAGCTTTCAGGACAGTCTCTTGACTGCGACTATCTAGTTCCCCAAGTAACTCCTGAAGTAACTCATCCTTATTGAACTGGGCTTGTGGCGCAGCTTGTGTAGGCGTTGTCTCAGGTTCATGGGCTGGAGCTTGCTTAGCTTGAAGCAGTTCTTCTAACTTATCTAGTTTGTCTAACTTAGACATTGAACCGCGTAAGTCTTGAAGTTCTTTTTCTAACTGAGCGATATGAGTGTCCGCTGAACTAATCTTCTTAGAAGCTGATTCTACGTCGTACTCACGGTCTCCTACTTTGAACAATGCACTCTGGTCGGAAGCTTGTTCAGTTTGACTTTGTTCAGACTTGGTCTCGTCTTCAAACATCGTCACTCCTTAATTGATTTATTATATTACGATAAGCAGTTCGCTTACCTCTTGATAAAGCAGTACAATACTTAGATTGGAAAAGAGATATGAATGTAGAAGACTCAACTTCTAGTACTTCTTTCTCAACTTCCTGCTCTAAGTATTTAATAAGTTCTTTAGTAAGTTCGTTATGATGAAAGTCATTAAGACGAGAGACTAACTTATCTTTCTCTTCTTTGTTTTCTTTATGATTAAATAGTCTAGTAACGAACTTAGGAATCTTGTATTTCATGGAGATCTCTTAAAGCTTTAAGAAATCTGCTAGAAGTAAAGTAAGTCTAATACGAATTACGCTTTAACGTTCTTAACAGATTTCTTGGTAATATTAATATAGTAATAGGGTACGTACTTTGCAAGAATTAATTTAAAATAAATTAAAATAAGCCTGTATCCCTCACTCCATAAGGACTTCCTGCATACTAGGTTGAGATAAATTACTAGTTAATTGCTGTTCAGCGATAGCTTGCTGCTGTTGCATGTCAGCTTGTTCATCTATCTGTGCGAACTTCTCAATAGCCTTGAACTCAGTTAGTCCACCTAAAGACTCAACCGCTTGTGCTAGATTGTACGTATTCAGGTGAGCACCTATCAGCTGTCCTAGGTTAGAGTTAGCTAGAGTATTAATCATATTCAATTGCTTAGTCTCTACAGAGAACCTACGTGCTCCTACTGGTACTAGTACACCATTAGACTTCAGGTCTTCTTCAGTTATCTCTATGAACGTAGGAAGTCCAGTCTCGTCTAACGTCTGTGCTTGTACGATAGATGTGAAGTTCTCACGAGCCAGTATAATCTCTGAACGAATCATAGGCTCAAGTAAGTCTATCTCGAACTGGGAAGCCTTATGCATGAACTTACGCATACCTGCATCCATTAGCTGAGAGACTTCTCCTAGAGTCTTCTCGCCCGGTGTACGGTAGCCTTGCAGTTGAGGAGGAAGACCAGCAGCTTCACGACTTAATGCCATCAGTTTATCTTGATGCATGTCAGCAGTAAGTACTGTGGTGTCAGGAACGATGTCACGTACACCGCCACCCTCAGGTGCTAGGTACTTAGTCTGTCCTGTGCTGGTATCGTATATCTCCTCTACGTCACCTATGTACACTCGGTCAGGGAAGATGAATCTATCTAGGGCATCTGACTTAGAGTTCTCTCTGTGGTTAATCTGGTAGTTCATACCGATTACTTTATCAAGAGGGCCTTGGCTCCATAGGTTATCAGGTTTCTCTGCCCAGCTAGCTTTATGGATATGTCCGTCAGCTTCCTCTTGCATGACTAACGTAGTACGGTCAGCTATGACTACGCACTGGTCAACATGAAGCTCTTCTGTTTCATCATCCCATACGTCACCGTACAGCCACAGTAGCTCGATAACCCCTGAGTCGTAGTAAGACTGTAATGAAGTAAAGCCGTCAGGTAAGAACTGCTTGTTCTTGTTAGTATCAATAAACGAGCCTATCTGTCCTTGGTAACGACGCTGTAAGATTTCTTTAGTCTTACTCTCATCAAGACCAACCTTATCAGCGAACTTCTTGAAGTCACCTAGTGTCATAACAGAGCGTACTATCTTAGTTGTGTTATTGAACTCGGTAGCTGCTGGGTCGAATACGATGTCGTAAGGGCTTATACGTTTAGGCACAGGGCCTCTGTAACCGTCTCTGCCGCTATTAGTATGGGTAACATGTACGAATGCATTACCGTACGTTACTAAGTCCTGTACGAGCTTCCTGAGTACCTTCTCGAAGCCATTCAAACTGTGACGGTTCTTAATGTAAGCTAGAACTTTCTCTCGCTTATCTTTAGTACCAGCTTGTAAGTCGTAAGGTTTCCACCCCATGAAGTCTTCGTTAGGGTACACTGTCGAATAGATAAGAGACTCAAGCTCTTCTTTAATCTCAGCTACTACAGGGATATGAGTAGTATGGTCATAAGACCCTGAGGTGTTAAGGCTAGTCGTATCCGTTGCGTACAGGTACGATTCAATCTCTTCCCACTTCCCTCGGTTCAATGAACGCTTTGATTGGAAGCTGAACCACTGCTCGCTGATACGTGAAGCGATTACATCAGGCTTCGTACTTTGTAATGTTAGACTCATCGTTTACTTCCTCTCCTGCCACCGAAGCGGCTCATTCGCTCTGTAAGAGCTTTTCTGTTAGTACGTATACCTTTGCCTAGGGGAGCCTTTATCTTGCTCACAGCGAGCGCTAGGGCATCCTTAAGGTCATCATTAGGTGGACGGGGCATCGTTAGTTCGTATTCAAGGTCTCGGATAAGACCTTTACGCATGTGATAAACCTCTCCGTTACGGTAACGAGGCTCAAGTATTTGCAAGATACGTTCTTCTTTTTTCTGTTTGTTACTTGCAACTTCGCCCTCAACCTTGAGAGTACCACCTTCTTTTCTTATCTGGTCTTGCAAGTACTGCTTGATTAACTTACCACCGTTGTTAGTTTCAACCCAGAGTTCCTTGAATCCCCAGTCCCTGTGTAAGTCAGCTACCTTCTTGTAGAACACTTCGTACTTCTCAGTCTGGAACTTATCCAAATCAAGCACATAAAGATATCCGTCCGTATCCATACCTACCACAAGGATAGCAGTGAAGTCTCGTCTACGGCTCGCTGAGGAGCTGAATGCTAAATCCATAGCAGCTACTAGCTTAAGGTCTTTACCTGAGTACTGCCATGTGTTACCTGTATGTGTCAGGTGCTTAGGGTTCATGTACTGGAAGTTCTCCCTGCTAATGCTTTGCAAGGATGAATCATTAGGGTCGTTGTAGTACTGGGCGAAGTAGCCAGTGATGTCTCCATCAATTGACATGTTAGCTTTCTTAATAGCTAGCTGCTGTACATCGAACCCGTACCACTCCCCGTTCTCCATCTTAAGCCTAGGCCATAAGAAGTTACCGTTACCTGCACGGTTAGGGCTGTCCTCTACTACACGCTCGAAGA
>Ga0255361_1000038_pt1 | contig 46676 bp, 35 predicted proteins | sample GFST75r1metaG_FD_186005 | JGI IMG/M metagenome (GOLD analysis project Ga0255361, IMG submission 186005) | Peat soil microbial communities from Stordalen Mire, Sweden - G.F.S.T75.r1 | ecosystem: Environmental > Terrestrial > Soil > Wetlands > Peat | place: Sweden: Norrbotten County, Stordalen... | reverse complement strand
GTGCCACGACGCTGGTGCTGCTGTATCTGTTCTTTATGATCATACCACAGTTCAACTCCCTTCAGCTCAACTACCAGGCGGTCGTCAACATGCTGCCCTCGTATGCAAACGTCATGGATATCAAGGCCCGCAGCGAAGCAGAAGCAGAGCGCGAGGTTGCCCGGCCGCGTGATGTCACACTGCGACGGCGCGTCGAGTTGCGGGATGTGTCGTTTTCCTATGCCGCTGAGGGTCAGTCGGCGGTTGAGCACATCAACCTTACAGTCGACGCGGGAAAGATGACCGCGATCGTGGGCACGTCAGGCGCCGGGAAGAGCACGCTCGCCGACCTCATTATGGGGCTGATTGAGCCGCAAGAGGGTGCGGTGTTGATTGACGACGTGCCGCTCGATGCCGAACGGCTAGACGCGTGGCGCGGGTGCATCGGCTACGTCGCTCAAGAGACGTTTCTTTTCAACGACACCGTGCGCGCGAACCTGCTCTGGGCGTATCCTGACGCGACCGAAGATGAGCTGCATACGGCGCTGCGCTTAGCCGCCGCGGACGATTTTGTCGCGCGGCTTCCCGACGGGATGGAGACGGTGCTCGGCGACCGGGGGGTGCGCTTGTCGGGCGGGGAGCAGCAGCGGCTCGCCCTCGCGCGGGCGTTGCTCAGGAAGCCGAGCGTGTTGATCCTCGATGAGGCGACGAGCAACCTGGACTCAGAGAACGAGCGGCGCATTCAAGGGGCGATCGAGGCCCTGCATGGCGGCATCACCATCGTCGCCATCACCCACCGTCTTTCGACAATCCGTAACGCCGACATCATCTACGTGCTTGAGAACGGCCGCGCAATAGAGACCGGTGACTGGGCGTCGCTCACCGCCGCAGAGACGGGGCGTTTCCTCGAGTTATGCACAGCGCAAGATGTGCTGCAGGAAACAGAAGATGTCGGTGCAGCCCCTCAAAGGGTCAGACCGTCTGGCTCGCCCGTCGACTAATCGGTTCCATTCTCGTGACGATTCGCGTTGGCACGGTGGAAACGGCCTACGCCGATGGCGTCTCACGTGAGAGACGAGAGCGCACGAAAAGTTTATGTCCACTACGCCGGAGGAAAAACACGAAGCGATCGCTTATGCGTGAGACAGCGCGCAAAGTAGCACTTCATTTGAGAAATAATGAGGACAGACGGAATGAAGATGGGCTCAGAGAAAAAGATGCCACTCGAGATAACTGCCGTCGCGTCAAAAGAGCACGCCTCCGCGGATCGACGTTGTGGACGATGCTGAACCGCATACGCAGCTTCCTGCGCCGCACCGCTTCTGAACGTTTCCACCTCATTTGGGGCCTTATTTGTCGCAGTCATAACGGGAGCAGGGCGTTAGAAACCCCGGCCACCTACCGCGTAACGGTGGGATACACAACGGTTTACGCTGAGGCGGCCGATACGCCTGCACAGCGAGAAATGGGTCTTATGAACCGGACCTATTTGAATGAAGATGCCGGCATGCTGTTCATCTTCCAAACGCAGCAACAGCAGGGTTTTTGGATGAAGAACATGCGCTTCCCGCTCGATGTCGTGTTCATCACGGCAGACAAGCACGTGCTCGAGATTTACGCATCGGTGCCGCCGTGCACTAGTGATCCGTGTGCGCTTTACACGTCGAGCGCGCCGATACAATACGCACTTGAAGTGAACGCAGGTTTTGCCGCTCGCAACGGGATCGCAAGCGGTGATCCGGTCGTTATTGTCCTCGTGAGCTGAGATGCAGCGCCGATTTGTAACGGTTGTCGATCGATGTGCACTCTTCGTGCATCGGACGGAGAAGCGTGCTGAAGCAGTCGCATGACAAAATTCAAATCCATGCTGGATCAGAAGGAGGTGACTCCTGCCGGGGTGAACAAGGTCGTGCTCGAATGCCTCTTTGGCCAACGCTGATCAGATCTACGTGCTCGAAAATGGGCGCTTGATCGAAAGAGGCGACTGGACGACGCTCGTCGTCAAGGACGGACGTTTCCGCGATTGATGCATTGCCCACGACGCGCTATAGAAAAGCGCCGTCCTTGCACTTTGAGAACTGCGTGCTGGTCTGCGCACTGGCAGAACGCATAAGGGAAAAGGACGCGTCACGCCAGTAATGGAGCGCTCGACTGGTCCTACCACAACTGTGCTAGCGTGGGGGAATCCTACTTAAGGAAACGGCCACAAGACTTCGACGATGGCCCGAGGGGCAGAGTGCTCTGTGGTTGGCACCGAGCACACGGCGTGAGGGAAAACTAAGCGCGTTGAGCTCGTATGATGAAGATAACGAGGTAGGGGGAACGTGAGCGGAATCGCGGGATTGTACCATTTTTGCGACACGACAGAAAACGTCGAATCCGTGACGCTTCGTCGCATGACGGACTCCCTCGCTCACCGCGGGCCCGATGCTGCGGGCACGTGGCACGCCGGGGGAGTCGGACTGGGGCACCGCCTGCTCTGGACGACGCCCGAATCACGCGTTGAGCGGCTCCCTCTGGCGAGCAGCGACGGCCGGCGCGTGCTCACTGCAGACGCCCGGATCGATAACCGTGACGCTCTCTTCGACGCCCTAGACATCACCACCAACGCAGTCACAGACGGAGCCCTTATCCTTTCGGCCTATGAACGGTGGGGGGGTGGCTGCGTTGACCACCTCCTGGGCGACTTCGCGTTTGCGATCTGGGACGCCGATCGCGAGTCGCTCTTCTGCGCGCGCGATCACGTTGGGGTCAAGCCGTTCTACTACTATCGCTCTAATCGGCTCTTCGCCTTCGCCTCGGAGATCAAAGCCCTCTTCTGTGTTCCCGAGGTGCCGCGGGAGATCAATGAGCCCGAGATCGCGTACTACGTCGCAAGCGTCTACGGCGACCCTACCGCCACCACCTTCCGCACCATCCACTGCCTCCCGGCCGCCCGCGCCATGACCGTCAGCGCGCGCGGCATCAACGTCCGCCGTTACTGGGCCCTTGATCCCTCCCGCACGATACGCTACGACACCGACGAGGAGTACGAACAGGCGTTCCGTGAGCTCTTCACAGAGGCTGTGCGCTGCCGCCTCCGCAGTGCCTTTCCCGTCGGTATAACGCTCAGCGGCGGCCTCGACTCCTCTTCGGTCGTTTGCGTCGCGCGCGACCTGCTTCGACGGGGGGGAACGCAGACGCCACTTCATACTTTTTCTGCGACCTATGCGGACGTGCCTCAGTGCGACGAAAGCGCGTACCGGAGTCCGATCCTGTCGGGCGGCGATCTCATCCCGCACGACGTGCACCCCGACCGCCTCAGCACGCTCACCGACGTTGACGAGATGCTCCAATGCCAAGAGGGACCCGTGCCCGTTCCCAACATGTTTATGAGCAGGGCGCTGTTCGGCGCCGCCCGCGAGACGGGCGTGCGCGTGCTTCTCGACGGAGAAAATGGCGACGACGTCGTCTCGCACGGCGCCGGGTGTCTCACCGAGCTCCTATGCGGTTTCAAGTGGCGCATCTTCCTCCGAGAGCTGAACGGGTTTGCACAACGCGTGAACGTGTCGCGACGGCGCATTTTGTGGCGCAACGAGATGCGGCCGGCCTTCGAGGACATCACGCCGGACCCCGTCCGAGCGGCCTGGCGACGCCTGCACCGGCGACCGCCGTCTCCCGGTGACAAGGGGTTCCTGCGGCCCGAATTCTCGGAGCAGATCGACTGGAAAACGATGCATCCGGACGAGGCGCGGCTTCCTCGCTACCGCCCGTCCACGTGTGCTCGCGACTGGCACTGCTTCGGCATCAGTCACGCCTTCACTCAGGCTATCTTGGAAGCGCTAGACAAAGCGGCCGCGGCGTTCTCGATCGAGCTCCGCCATCCGTTTTATGACGTCCGACTCATCGAGTTCTGCCTCGCCCTGCCGCCCGAGCAGAAGATTAAGGGGTCGTGGCCGCGGTCGATCGCCCGGCGGGCGCTCGTGTCTCTTCTGCCACCCGAGATCTGCTGGCGGCTGAGCAAGTCGAACCTGGCACCGAATTTTCGACACTGCCTCCTTACCTTCGATCGCGAGCGGCTTGAACGCGTGCTCACGGCGAGCGCCTCGCCGACCGACCGCTATCTCGACCGTCGTCGCCTGCGGCAGGCGTACGACGACTGCGTCGCTGGGAAAGGGGGCGACGAGTTTATGCTGTGGAAGATGCTGATCCTTGAGCGGTGGCTGTCGGATGAGGCTCGTTTTCACGCTCTCTGACGCCCCGAAGCCAAGCGTTATGCCCCCCACGACGTGTTTTACGCTCCACGAGATCGCCGAAGATGGGAGCCGTCCTTCGATGAGCTCGTCAGGAGGCCATATGCCGTTTATCTGAGGAAGATTCACCGTGAGAGACGAAGCGATGCGATCGAGAACGCGGTGGGCGACCCCCAACGAACGACGAACGCACAAGAAAAAAAAGGAAGAGGAGCGTGCGCCCTAGGTGACCGTCACCGTGATAGGCGTGCTCACGCTGGTTGCATGCGTAGTCGTCCCGTCAAAGTGCGCCTGCAGGTAATACGTCTCGTTCTCCGAGATGTAGCCCGTGAACGAATAGCCTCCGGAGGAACTGGTGTCCTTGTTCGCGCTGATGCGGACCCCGTTGACGTTGTCAACCGAGGCCTCGAGGTGCACTGGTTGCCCTGCAACGGGCGTTACCGGCGCATTGGTCATTGTCAGCGTGCCGTTGATGGTGAAGTTCTTAGCGAGGGATGCTGTGACTGGAGCAGTGGCGGTGAGCGGTCGTTGCCGGCTAGCTAGCTCATTCACTGGATTAGACATATAAGAGGCACCTAATCCGGATCTCGATTTGCGGTCCTATTCTTTGTTCGACTCGTTTCGTCGTTGAATCTCTTGTGCGGATAGTTAGCCACAAACTGGAAATCAGGTTGAAGACGAAGAGTATCTCGATGTCAATAAGCGGGTTGAACAGCGTTTTACCGTTGTATCCGCCCCTGGACGAGGTCGTTTCGCGTACGTGGCGGTGAAAAAGTGAGCCTACGTTTCTAAACCCTCTGCGCACTCGCCTTTTAGTTCGTGACCGTTAACTGCAGATATGCGGCCACGGCGCTCATCAAAGCATATGTTTCAGCCTCGCTCTTGAAGTGGTCCCTGAGCTGCTCAAGCGTGAACCGCGTGGTGTTTGTTTTACACGCCGGATGCGCTGATCATCCGAAGTGGAAAGGTGACGAGGACGCCGCGCTGCTTTGTGGGCTTGCGCTGGCTCGGGCCGAGGGGGTCACGGTTGGCGTCGGTTGTATCGTCGCCGCGGCAGGCGTGGGGCTGACGGTTACCGTTGTGACCGGCTTCGCGGGGGACGACGTCGTATGCGCGGCCGCTGTTTTGGTCGTGCTGAGAGTGGTTGTTGTGGTGGCGTTTGAACTTGGGGCAGAGGTGTTTGACGTACATCCAGCAGCAATGACTGCAGCGACACACACGCACGCTATGATGATACCAACGCCTGCCTTTGAACGCTCCCTACGTGATGCCATACCTGCTCCTTATGCGCACACCGGCGTAGCTACGAGAAGTTGTAAGCTTGTGTCGCGTCCGTAGTTCCAGGGTTTTTGAACTGCTCGGTGATGTCACTGACCGTACCAATCACCGTAAGCGTGGGCGTGTTGTACACGGCCTTGCTCATCGTATCTCCTTTGCTCATTGTATGATCTTTGCTCATTGTATCTCCTCTCCTAGCTAACCGTCACCGTGGTAGGCGTGCTCATACTCGCCCCATACGTTGTTGTCCCGTCAAAGTGCGCCCTCAGGTAATACGTCCCGCTCTGCGAGATGTAGCCTGTGAACAAATAGGCTCCGGTTGAACTGGTGTTCTTGTTCGCGCTGATGCGGAACCACGTCACCGCGTTATAGGACGCCTCGAGGTACACGGGTTGTCCTGTAACGGGCGTTACCGGCGCATTGGTCGTCTTCAGCGTGCCTGAGACGGTGAACTTCTGGTTGACCGCAACGCTCGTGGCGCTCGCGGTGGCAGTGAGCGTAGTTGGCGTGGTGCCGAGGGCGTAGAGGTTGTGGTCCTGGCTCCCCACGTAGACGACGCCGTTAGCGACGGCAGGAGAGGAGTACACCGAGCCTCCGGTCGTGTAGTTCCACACTTTCGCCCCGGTGGTGGCGTTGAGGGCGTAGAGGTTGTTGTCATTGCTCCCCACGTAGACGACGCCGTTAGCGACGGCAGGAGAGGAACCCACGGGCGTGTAGCTCCACAGATTCGCCCCGGTGGTGGCGTTGAGGGCGTAGAGGTTGTTGTCATTGCTCCCCACGTAGACGACGCCGTTGGCGACGGCTGGGGAGGACTCCACGTTGCCTCCGGTCGTGTAGCTCCACAGATTCGCCCCGGTGGTGGCGTTGAGGGCGTAGACGTTGCGGTTATCGCACCCCACGTAGACGACGCCGTTGGCGACGGCGGGGGAGGAGAACACGGGGTTTCCAGCCGTGTAGTTCCAGAGCTTCGCCCCAGTGGTGGCGTTGAGGGCGTAGAGGTTACCGTCCTCGCTCCCCACGTAGACGATGCCGTTGGCGACGGCGGGGGAGGAGTACACCGAGCGGGCTCCGGTCGTGTAGTTCCAGAGCTTCGCCCCAGTGGTGGCGTTGAGGGCGTAGACGTTGCAGTCAGGATAAGTGCACCCCACGTAGACGACGCCGTTTACGACAGCGGGAGAGGAGTACACCTCGCTTCCGGTCGCGTAGTTCCACACTTTCGCCCCGGTGGTGGCGTTGATGGCGGTGACGTTGCCGTTACTGCCATAAATACCACTCCCCACGTAGACGACGCCGTTGGCGACGGCGGGGGAGGACTCCACGGTGCCTCCGGTCGTGTAGTTCCACAGTTTCGTCCCGGTGGTGGCGTTGAGGGCGTAGACGTTGCCGTCAGTGCTCCCCACGTACGCAACGCCGTTGGCGACGGCGGGGGAGGAGGTCACGTAGCCTGTGATCGTGTAGCTCCACTTCAGCTGTCCGTTCGACGGCACGGGCCCTGCCACCGGGCTATAATCGCCCGAGTGCTGGGCGTTGTAGCGGTATTGCATCGTGTCGTACTGCGCTGCTGCGGGAACGACGCCTACGAATACGACTGCAATGAGAAGAATTACTACCGATAATGAGAGGATTTTGTATGTGCGCATGATTGCCTCACGCAATGTTCGACGCCTAAGACGGCGTCAGGAGATACGATAAAGGCTTCGGTCTGGAACTGACGGCGACGCGCTACTGGCGGGGCCGCTCAAGAATTGCTACGCGGCTCCCGTTCGCTGCGCGTTATTTCGTGGCGTTTTTCGGAATAAAGGCATTATGGGATGCTGGGCTTCGTTTATTGGTCCGGACACGGTATGTGCTCTATTTTTAGAGAAAAAGCGTCGTGTATCGTTCTTTCTTTTTTCGACGTATTGCGATGCCCTACCGGTCGCCTGCGGCAGGCGTACGAGGACTGCGTCGCCGGGGATAGCTACGAGAAGTTGTAATCTTGTGCCGCGTCCGCAGTTCCAGGGTGTTTGAACTGCTCGGTGATGTCACTGATCGTACCAATCACCGTAAGCGTGGGCTTGTTGTACACGGCCTTTCCCATCGTATCTCCTTTGCTCATCGTATCTCCTTTGCTCATTGTATCTCCTCCCCTAACTGACCGTCACCGTGATGGGCGGGGTACTCACGCTCGCCGCATACGTTGTTGTCCCGTCAAAGTGCGCCCTCAGGTAATACGTCCCGCTCTGCGAGATGTAGCCTGTGAACGAATAGGCTCCGGTTGAAGCGGTGTTCTTGTTCGCGCTGATGCGGAACCACGTCGCCCCGTCATTGGACGCCTCGAGGTACGCCGGTTGTCCTGTAACGGGCGTTACCGGCGCATTGGTCGTCTTCAGCGTGCCTGAGACGGTGAACTTCTGATTGACCGCAACGTTCGTGGCGCTCGCGGTGGCAGTGAGCGTAGTTGGCGTGGTGCCGAGGGCGTAGAGGTTGTGGTCCTGGCTCCCCACGTAGACGACGCCGTTGGCGACCGCGGGGGAGGCGGACACCGAGCCTCCGGTCGTGTAGTTCCAGATTACGGCACCGTTACCCGCGTAAAGGGCGTAGACGTTGTTGTCATCGCTCCCCACGTAGACCACCCCGTTGGCGACCGCGGGGGAGGATTCCACGACGCCGTTGGTCGGGAAGCTCCAGAGCTTGGTGCCGTTGTTGGCGTAAAGGGCGTAGACGTTGTTGTCATCGCTCCCCACGTAGACCACCCCGTTGACGACAGCAGGAGAGGAGGATACTTCGTATCCGGTCGCGAAGCTCCACAGCTTGGTGCCGTTGTTGGCGTAAAGGGCGTAAAGGTTTTGGTCAGGATACATGCTCCCCACGTAGACGACGCCGTTGGCGACGGCGGGGGAAGAATCCACGACGCCGTTGGTCGCGAAGCTCCAGAGCTTGGTGCCGTTGTTGGCGTAAAGGGCGTAGATGTCTTTATCCCAGCTCCCCACGTAGACGACGCCGTTGGCGACGGCAGGAGAGGAGTACACGTAGCCACTCGTCGGGAAGCTCCAGAGCTTGGTGCCGTTGTTGGCGTAAAGGGCGTAGACGTTGTCGTCAAGGCTCCCCACGTAGACGATGCCGTTGGCGACGGCAGGAGAGGAATGCACGTAGCTTCCCATCGGGAAGCTCCACAGCTTGGTGCCGTTGTTTGCATAGAGGGCGTACAGGCTTCCATCCCAGCCCCCTACGTAGACGATGCCGTTGGCGACGGCGGGGGAAGAATAGAACCCCTGCCCGGTCGCGAAGCTCCAGAGCTTGGTGCCGTTGTTGGCGTAAAGGGCGTAGACGTTGTTGTCATCGCCCCCCACGTAGACGACGCCGTTGGCGACCGCGGGGGAGGCGGACACGTAACTTCCGGTCGTGTAGCTCCACTTCAGCTGTCCGTTCGACGGCACGGGCCCTGCCACCGGGCTATAATCGCCCGAGTGCTGGGCGTTGTAGCGGTATTGCATCGTGTCGTACTGCGCTGCTGCGGGAACGACGCCTACGAATACGACTGCAATGAGAAGAATTACTACCGATAATGAGAGGATTTTGTATGTGCGCATGATTGCCTCACGCAATGTTCGAAGACGCCTAAGACGGCGTCAGGAGATACGATAAAGGCTTCGGTCTGGAACTGACGGCGAGAGGCAGCACCCAGTGCACTTTACGGCCTTGAAATCAGAAAAAGAAATAATGAGCTAGGAGCTGCGGAACTGTGAAAAGGAACACGCTTTGCTATTCTAGCACGGGCTTCCTCGCTCGAATAAACGTGAATCAGTTGCCTAAAACTGCTGTATGTTAAAGAAGCGCGTAGGTCAAAGAAAAAACAACAATGATTAATAATGCAGACACATGTGTTTTTTCAGGCCCGACGCCTCACGACTCAGACATGTGGCGGGAAGCCCCGTAAAATGACATCGCAGAACGAAAACAGCGAAGATCGCGGCGAGAGCGCACCTCCTGCACGAACGGATCGTATCTATTCTTATGCCGCATATGGGCTGCAGATACGGTCAGCGCTCCAGTTTCCTAATCTGCCAACAACCCGTACCAGCGATGCGGGCGACGTCTCGATTAGTATCGGGCGTCTCGACGTGCCATCTGCCGACGAGGAGGCATGTATCTCCGGGCCCGACTTTTGCGTCACCACGGAGGGTATTTATCGCTTTTGGAGAGGAGTTGCGACAATCCTCGTCCGTCAGGGCCGTCAAATCATCATCGATCCGTGTGAGGGGGTCGCTGACGAAGTCCTGCGCGCCGCGATGTTAGGCGCGGGGTTCGGTACCTTACTTCATCAGCGAGGGGTGCTTGTCATGCACGGGAGTGCGGTGATGATCGAAGGGAGCGTGGTCGTATTTGTTGGACCGCGGGAGGTGGGAAAATCGACCATTGCGCTGGCGTTATACCGCCGCGGCCATCAACTCGTGGCTGACGACGTTACGGGAATCACTATCAACGGAGGCACCGCTGCGGTACTATCCGCGTACCCCCAGATCAACTGTTGGCCAGACGCGCTCGCGTCCCTCTCCTACGAGCCCGGGGAGCTCGAACAGGTGCAACCCGCATTTGAGAAGCGCGCTTTTCACGTAACGGGGCATTTCCCGACGGGGTCACATCCGCTGCGACGCGTTTATGTCCTGACCCAAGGCAGTGCTCCCGGCGTCGAATGGCTGACGCGCCGCGAGGGGCTGATTCACCTTCTACGTCACTCCTACTGTGCGAAGATGTTCACCCTGCTCGAAGCGTCTCAGAACCTTCAACAATGTGCACGCGTGATGCGGACGACCGTCGTGGGTCGCGTACACACTGGTCGCTCTCCTTCTGACGTGATAGCAGCGGTGGAGCACGTGGAGCGGGCGGTATGCGCGCCGACGCCGCGCACACGATGATCATCGTCGAAACCTCTGCGGACTGGGTACGTCCAAAGCCAACATCGCCAAGCGCTTGAACGCCTCATAAGGACGGCGGACGTAGTGCTAAAAGTTTTCGCGGACGATTCCTTAAAAGCTGAATGCGGGCGAGCGACCTAGCGCTAGCAGATCCGTCGTACTGCGGGAAGCGTATTGGCTGAAGAAGCGAGGGCGCATCGAGCGCTTAGGCGAGTCACTTACTACGGTAAGCCCGACGGAGGAGGGGGTCCAGTGCTCTTTACTACCGTGCCCCAAACTGTTAGCTCCGGTTTTGCGTATAATTTCTTTTCTTCTGACTCTTCTGACACGTCTTCACCTCCTATTACCCTGTACACCCCCGTCTATTTCACTTATTCCTTTCTATATGCCGGTGATGCTCGTTTTACTCACATCCATGCCTCACCACCGCACATACACTAATCGTGTAGCCCGAGGGCGAGATCGTCTTAGGGTGTGAATGAGCTAACAACTAGTACGCCGCTTCGTGACGTACGGAACGGCATGAAACGCGCATCAAGAACAAGAAGCCACGTGTCTCTTTTTTGTCTAAGCACGTTTGAACACGCATACATAGAAGCTATTGTTTGGTTCCTTGCAGTTGACGTGCGCCAATATTCGAACTACGCTCGACAAGACCGCGGATCGCGTTACCTCATCACCGACTGACAATCGTCGTCCATCCGTTCCGGGACATCCAGCTCGTCAAACTGAGCCCGGACTAGTGAAGCCGCTAAAGGGCGAGCTTAACGAACGCTGAGCGCAGCGATGCGATAAAACCTCGAGCCGATAGTCGGCGCAAACTGAGCTCTGCACGTTGAACGACGAATGCAGCGTTCTGGTCACAGCGATACTCAGGGACAGAGCGCTCGAGACGGTGCACACCAACGGAAAAGGTCAAGAGCATTGGCACGCAACCGTACCTTCCGGAAGCTCTGCTGCGTTGGAGATCGCGCACGTGCATCCGAATGGTCACGCGTGATGTGATACAAGCGATCAACCGAGTCGCACAGCTCAAGACGAGATTCCGAGGGCACGATGTTTACCTATGAAGAATATGGTCTCAGGATATGCTCGGCTATTCCCCTTATAAATCGGGTCGTACGCGAAGAGCCCGCAGACGTTATCATCCGATTTGGGCATATCGCTGTTCCGCCAGCGTCAAAAACGCTTAGCACAGGAAAGACCTATAGGGTAACCGCTGAGGGCGTGTTCCTCCTTTGGGATGGTTTTGGCACCGTTTTAGTGCGCAAAGGGCGTGAGATCATAGTGGATCCTGCACGCGAGATCACCGCGCATAGGCTGCGAGCGATGCTTCTCGGCCCAGTGCTTGCCGTCCTGCTGCACGAGCGTGGACGGCTCATTTTGCACGCAAGCGCCGTCACTATGGATGGGGGGGTCGCTGCGTTTGTCGGGGCGCCGGGGCAGGGAAAATCAACCCTCGCCCTCGCGCTCTACGCACTGGGGGGCGACCTCGTTGCCGATGATATCGTATCGATAGAGTTCGATGGTGCGACACCTCTCGTAGTTCCGAGCTCTCCGCAGATAAACGTCTGGCCGGAGACGCTCCATGCGCTGTCGTACGACCCGACCGTGCTGGAGAAGATTGAGCCTGCGTTTGAGAAACGCGCGTTTCCTGTGACTAAGGGGTTTTCGACACAGCGCGCCCCCCTCAGAAGCGTTTATGTGCTGCATGAGGGGGGCGAGGCGGCCATTGAACCGCTTCCTGCACAGGAAGCGCTCATGGAGCTCATCCGCCATTCATACGTGCGATTGCGCGAGGGCCCGAGCGCATCGACGCATCTTCACCAGTGTGCGGCGCTTGTCACCACAATCGCCGTTTTCAGGGCGACTGTGCCGCGTGATCTCGGTGCGCTCCGTCACGTGGCACAAATGATCGTCGATGACACTATGCGACGACCTTCTGTCTCCAGCAACGACGCGCACGCCTAGCCCCCCGCGATGGTGCACCGCTGAACGTCTCGTATCGTCACGTTGCGGGCGCTCTGCGTGGCTGCACAAAGGAACAGGATCCTCCTTGACGGGAACCTGGCGACGCTGTAGTTTCACACGGAGCGAGTGCTGTGGCTGACCAGGCACGCGCGGGGCGCCTAGTTTGTTGTGCCAACAGACGTTAAAAAGTGGTCGAAAATCTTCAATATCTCCCCGCACAGGCTTACACTGGGAAATTTATAATGCACTCTGATCTCTGCTACCGCATGTCTACTCGGGCGGAAGATGCAGCAAGCGCCGGAAGGCGCGACTACCGATTATGATATCGTGTAAGCCGATCTCGCCCAACGCTGCGGTTTGACATCCGGCGGGCACGCCGTACGCCTAGCTGTGCCGCACCACAACACCTCAAGGCACTAAGTGTCAGCTTCGGTTCATCAAGATCGTTCGGCTCACCGCATCAGTGTTTTTGTGCTGTCGATATGCGTGGTTTGGGCGCCGCCTATCGCTGCGGCGCGACCTCATCTTTTCCAACAAGTATAAGAGCTTGCCAAATATTGACAGGCGCGCTTCGCGTCTTCAGGACTAAAATGCACGAGGATTTCGCTCACCACGCACCTGCCGACCGAAACGCGTCCCTGACTGAGCAGCATCATTTGCGCTTTGGCGACGTTCTAAAAGAGGGATTTAATCAGCCGCTGCCCGCGTCGGGCTAGTAGTCGCACTAGCCGGAGGATGTAATAACCGAGGGTGTAATAGAGTATTCTCACTGGCCGAAGGATGTAATAGAACTGAGATAGCTGCTCGGGCAATGGCAACGCATCATACTCTCCTACGGTTGGAAGCAGACAAAACATGAGAAGTGCGCGAGTTTTATCCCTCAAATGTCTGTTTAGGCGGAACCGACCGCGCGGCGTATTAAGTTCGTTGGGGGACATTATGGGCTCATTGAACATGTTTGCCTCTATTTCGGCTGCCATTTTGTGTACTGACGTATCAGCGGTCACTGTCTTCAAGAGGTAAGCGGGAAGCGGCGCCTCCAGAAGGTGGTTGGCCAAAAGAAGGCCTAAAAAGAGCATTCTTTCAGCACGCATGGCCTCCGCTTCTTGGGCAATACGCCCCCAGTTTAGTTGTGTGTTCGCTCGAATAATTTCAGCGACGTCGCACACATCGCGAAGATAGTGCCAGGCGTGTTTCGTGCCGTGCACGCACATAAACAGTAGCAGATCCTCCGGCGAGAGGCACAACGTTTGCGTGTCTAAAATGGAACTAACAGAGGCGTTGAGGACGAGCTCACCGAACTTGGGCGCACAGACGAACACTTCTGACCATAGCGCCCAATGGAGGTCAACCATACAAGTCCGCGAAGAGTTGACGAACCCGAACTCACCGGTCGTCAGCTGAAGTTGATCGCGCGCCGGGTTCGCCTGCACAAATGGTTCGTACCCTTCGGCAGCGAGCAGACCCCTAACTCGCTGGAAGTCTATTTTGTCTACGAGTATGTCGATGTCGGAGGACGCTCGGAGCGCACTGTCTCCGTACACCTCCTGTGCGAAGATCGGTCCCTTATATGGCAGTGCCATAATATCATTAGCCTGCAATACGTTCAGTACCGTGCGCTGTTCCGCGATCAGGAAAAGACTGTGCCGCACGTTTGTACGGAAATCGCGGAAAAGCTCTTCAATAGCAGGCGGTGGACTGAGATGCGAACGTGCCTTTTTGAGATTCCAGTAAAGGAGTGGGGTTACCCGGTGCGCGCGCCCGAGTCGGATGAGACGATCCCAGTCGATGGATTCGTGCGACAAAAGGTCGATACGACGACGTGCTTCCTGACTCACCTGGGTGTGAGTGCATAGGCAAAGAAGCTCTTTTTCGAGGTCTGCACTTGCCATAACTGCTTCGCCTGCTGTGGCTTGATTAGTGGCGTGCTCCTATTTGTATCCTTGTCGATTGCGGCATCCTTATCCCTAGATGAGGCGTCCCCTCTGATTTGATGACGTGACGCGGTTATTGCGTCCTGCTTCTTCTCATGGTTCCCGTGTCCCGCCCATCCGCGGCTCGTTGTGCCCTCGTGCTGACTGATGCAAGGCGTTGTGCGCATAATCATAGTCTGCCCACCCCGCGAGGGAATTGGACGCGTCGTAGTAACTGAGTTGAGCTTGAAACGACGCCGTTCGGGTCTGAGAGCCGCACCTACCCGAAATCATTCTCGTGAACGACCTTCATCCAAGCTCGGAGGGAGTGCTACGAAGAGTGCGGGCGTCGACATCTAACACGTAGTAAGCAGTGTGGCACGCTTGCGAGGAATGCTATGAAGGAGGCGAACCGTTGCACGTACGTCGCATTCATTCATCGTCGTCGCCGACAGACGCGTCCCCTACATCTAAATCGCGCCCCACGCCAACTGCGAGAAACGTGAGGCGACTCCCAAACTCGTGTGGATCAAAGATACGCCGAGCGTCGATCACCACTGGTGTCGCCATTGATTGAATGAAATCATCCGGGGTCAGCCGCTTGAACTGCTCCCACTCGGTCAAAACGATACAGCAGTGCGCTCCAGCAAGGCATGCTGCAATCGAGGGCGGATACTCAAGCCCTTCAAAGCCGGCCTGACGCACCTGCTTGACCACGGGATCGAACACGCTGACGTGCGCGCCCGCCTTCAAGAGTGAGCGAGCAACGGTGAGAGATGGGGCCTCGCGCAGGTCATCGGTATCGGGCTTGAAAGCGAGGCCGAGGAGGGCCACTTTTTTTTCCCGCGGTTCCCCGAGCGTTCCAAGAGCGAGCTGAGCGACGTGGGAGGCTTGCGCTTGATTTACCGCCAGCGTAGCCCGCAGCAACGGCGCTGAATAGCCATGTGCCTCAGCGAACTTACATAACGCTTTTGTATCCTTGGGTAGGCATGAGCCGCCAAAACCCGCCCCGGCATTGAGGAATCTAGGGTTGATCCTCTCGTCCAATCCCACGCCTGCCATCACGTTTGACACATCGACGCCTGGAACCAGCTCGCAAATACGTGCCATTTCATTTGCATAGGAGATCTTCATTGCAAGAAAGGTGTTGCTCGCGTATTTGATCATCTCTGCCGATTCAAGACTCATCCTGAGTATAGGGATATCTGGCCCGTAAAAACCCGCAAGCAGCTCTGCCAGCCGTTGGCCTGACCGCTTATCGTATTCTCCAATTACGACACGATCGGGGTGCAACGTATCCCGAAGTGCTGATCCTTGCCGGAGGAATTCCGGATTCATACAAAGCCCAAAATCACGCCCTGCAACGAGTCCCGAGGCTTCTTCAAGAGCGGCTTTGACCGGGCCCCGCACCGTCCCAGGCGTCACAGTGCTCTTAACCACAACGAGGTGGTAGGCGTTCTTCCGTTTTAGGGCACGCCCGATGTCCTCACTCGCACTAATGACGTAACGCAGGTCGACCGTTCCGTCAGCGTTCTCCGGCGTGCCTACGGTCAGAAATGTGACCTCAGTTTGACGCACTACTTCAGAACGATCGATCTCAGCGCGTAAGTGCCCCGATTCGATGCTTGTTCGCACCGCTTCATCCAGTCCTGGTTCGTGAAAGGGGGCTCGCTTGGCATTGATGATGCGCACCTTATCATGGCTGCGCGTGGAGGCGATAACATCGCAGCCCCTCGACGCAAAGCACACGGCAGTGCTTAGGCCAACGTACCCGGTTCCGACGATCGATATGCGCTGCACTGCGTTTTCGTGTGTCGTCATTCATTTAAAAGTTGTGTTTGCGCGACCTTTTATCGGAGCCGGTTGCAGAACAAATCAAAAAGTCTTTAACGGAATCATCCTGAGTAGTTCGCACTACAGTGCGAAGCAGCAGCCGTCACAAGGCTTTCTTGCAGCTGCTCTAGGTGTGCTATGGCGCAGCAACGAAAATAGTGAGAGGCACTCGATGATCTGCCTAAGGGTAGAATATAAACCGTATTGTGCGCCGCTCACGGGGCGAGCGAGATGTTACGCCCTCAGCCGATCGGCAATTCCAACGACCTACTCCGATAAGAAAGGGAACAATGATTAAAAAAGCAGTGATACCCGCAGCGGGGTTAGGCACGCGCTTTCTTCCCGCCACGAAAGTGCAGCCAAAAGAGATGCTGCCAATTGTGGATAAGCCCATCATACAGTTTGTAGTCGAGGAGGCAGTTTCTTCGGGAATTGACGATATTATTATCATCACCGGGCGGGGCAAGAGAACGATCGAGGACTATTTTGATTTCTCTCCCGAGCTCGAGAATCATCTGGCCCACGATGGCAAATATGAACAACTTGAGCAGATACGGACGATATCCACCTTAGTGGACATTCACTACATACGGCAGAAAGAGCCACAAGGGCTCGGAGATGCCGTTTTGAAGGCCGAGAAACATATCGGGAATAATGCTTTTGCGGTGCTGCTTGGTGATGATATTGTAAAATCAACCGTTCCGTGTACGAAGCAACTCGCAAGTCTCTTTGAACAGTACGAGAGCCCTATCCTTGCCGTAGAGCGTGTTCCGGATGAGAAAATATCGAGTTACGGCGTTATAAAAGGGGAGGAGGTGGATCATTCGCTCTACCGCTTGAGTGACGTAATCGAGAAGCCAACCCTGCAAGAGACACCCTCCAATTTAGGCATCGTCGGACGGTACGTGATGACCGCAGACCTGTTTGATTGCATCAAACGGGTGCCCCGTTCCGCGCGGAGTGAACTGCAGCTAACCGACGCGATTCGATTGCTCCTGAATGAGCGCCCGGTCTACGCGCACGTGCTCGACGGAGTGAGATACGATGCAGGGGATAAAATTGGGTACCTGAAGGCGGTGATCGACTTCGCGCTCGAACGAGACGACTTGAAACAGGAATTAGTCGAATATCTCGCAAAAAAGCGGCTAGCTCCGGAACACGATGGCCCAACATGACTTTTGGTCAGAGGTTATGCGGTACCCTCTTGGCCCCCGAGTATGCAGGCCGGCAACATGACCGCAGCGAAAGCTTGTTAAGAGGCCAAAGCTAGAACGATCGACATCGGAGCGTTCTTAGTTTTCTAAGTGTATGAATAATACGGGCGCGGATACAATAGAGGAAAAATGACGCGAGTTTTGGTAACAGGGTGCGCGGGATTCATTGGTTCGCACCTTGTTGAGAGGTTATTGCAAGGCGATAACGATGTGGTAGGGATCGATTGCTTCACCGATTACTATCCAGAAGAACAGAAACTCGCGAATCTGTCGCGCGCATTGAATCATGAGAGGTTTACGCTTATCAGACGAGACATCGTGGAGATGGACAGGTTTCCCCGTGTTGACCACGTGTTTCACATGGCGGCACAGCCAGGCGTTCGGGCGTCGTGGGGTGCAAATTTTGCAACATACACGAAGAACAATATAGAAGCAACGCAGCGATTGCTGGAGTTTTATCGCTCCACAGAGCTAAAAAGCTTCATTTATTCGTCTTCTTCTTCTGTGTATGGAGACGCTGAGCTGCCAATGAAGGAGGATGCTCGACCGTTGCCCATTTCCCCGTACGGAGTCACGAAACTTGCGGCTGAGAATCTCTGTTATCTCTATTGGAAGAACTATGGTGTTCCTGTCGTTTCTTTGCGCTACTTTACGGTTTACGGGCCACGCCAACGCCCCGACATGGCTATCCATAGATTTGTGCACGCGATATTGAACGAACGCGAGATTCAAATTTACGGTGACGGGCAACAATTGCGTGATTTCACCTTTGTTAGCGATGTGGTTGACGCGCTCATATTAGCGGCCCAAAGCGATAGCAAGGGTGAAGTTCTTAACATCGGAGGAGGGCACACGATAAGCGTCAACGACCTTATCCAAAGCATAGAACGCCTTGTGGGTAAGAAAGCCTATGTACGGCACGTCGAGCAACAAAAGGGAGACGCTCGCGATACGTTGGCAGATACGGCAAAGGCAAAGCGGCTCTTATCGTGGAGCCCCCAGACTGACCTCAATAGTGGTCTGAAAACATACATCGCGTGGGTACTGAATGGTCGTGTCGAATAGAAACGCGACAGCTGCATAGCTCTCGTTGAACGGCGCTAGGGTTTTGTGGGTCGCATGTCAAGGCATGTACAAGACGACTGTCGTTATCGGCACTGCAAGAACGAGTCGCAACGACTCCAAATCAGGTGGTTACCTCATCTACTCCTATGACGACGAATGCGACGACACCGACCGCCCCAACAACGCCGACGGTAGCACCTAACGAAGTAGGAGGTATATAATGGCAGACTCATTAGCGGTTCAAGTAAAATGTGGTCACGATGGAAATTAACAAGTTGATCAAAACGGCCAGGCGGCGCAGCCCCTGGCTAGATCGCGTCTGCGCTAAAATTGCGAGGGCCTCGTACCTGCTGCTGGGTGAGCATGGCGCGACCATGGACGAGTTGATGCAGAGTATAGCCCAACAGCGAGCGTATCTAGCGCAGCAGCAGGAAATGGCGCGTCAGATCGAGCCGGATGAACGATGTATATCCTTTACAAGCGAGCCGCCTACACTTGGATCGTCTCGTTTGTGCGATGTCAATGAGTTCCACATGGATGAAATCCGCCAACGGCTGCTGGCGCTAGGTTTTGATCCGAGCGATATTCACCGCAAGCACTGGGAAAAAGCAACCCTTGCTTTTCTGGTGGAGGCTATGGGGTACTACAATGAGCAAAGCGATGGACTGGGCTTGGGCGTAGGTCAAGAGAATTTGCTATATCTCTTGAGCAATCACTGTGGCCACATCGTGGGCATTGATTTATATGCACCCACATTCAGCCAAGGCACCGGAATGTCTATCCAAGACGTGTATGATGGGGCGCCCTTTGCATATCGACGCGAGCGACTAGAAATTTTGTCGATGGATATGCGCGCTTTGGATTTCCCAGACGCCACATTTGACTTTGTCTGGTCCGTTTCTTCAGTAGAACACCTCGAGTCTGTCGAACAGGTTGTGATGACTTTTCGCGAAATTGAGCGCGTCCTCAAACCAGGTGCATACGCTTTTATCACAACCGAGTGGAATCTCATCCCCAACAACCCCGTTTACCAGCCAACAGCCATTCTTTTTGACGAAGTGTTGTGTGCTTGGATTTTTTCCAAGCTCCGTATGTTAGCGCTTGTGACGCCGCTGCACACGCGCCAACCTTATCATGCAGATCATGTCTTTGCTGCCAAGTGGAAAACGGCTTCTGGGCTGGAAATACGCCCGTGTGTCAATCTTTTTTCGGCCGGAACTTTTGTCGCGCCTGTGTTGCTTGTGTGTAAAAAAGAAGCAATCCAGGAGCGCAATGCCCACGATTAGTGTTTTTATGTCTGTCTATAACGGCCCGTAGCAACGCTCGGCGAGATATTTTGTTATCTCGGTACTCAATAGCCAACCGCGTGAGCGGATAAAACTCTTAAGCTTCATTGAACCTTTCTAACGGATTTTTTGCGGACTGCGAGAAAAAATGGATTAAGCACTAAAGTTCGAATAGTGATCTTCGCGTGGCGCTTGCTCTTGTTATCGTCGTTTATTTTGTAGATCCAGAGCAGCTAGCGTACGTGGCTTAGGAAGCGCGAATTTTGTAGCTTAAACGAAGAACAACGTGGAAGCAATACAGCGATTGCTCGAGTTTTATCGCTCCGGAGAACTGAAAACCTGCATTTATTCGTGTTCTTCTTCCGTATATAGCGACGCCGAGCTGCCGATGAAGGAGGATGCCCGGCCGGAGCCTGTTTCGCTGTAGGGTAACGAAGCTCGCGGCGGATAATCTCCGTTATCTCTATTGGAAGAGCTATAGCGTCTCCGTCGTTTCTTCCGCTACTTTACGGTTTACGGGCCACGCCAGCGCCTGACTTGGCCATCAACAAATTTGTGCACGCGGAGTTAAATGAAGGCAAGATTCAAGTTTACGGTGACGGGAAACAATTGCGGGATTTCACCTATGTCAGCGATGTCATTGAAGCGCTCATTCTCACGGACAGAGCGAGATCACGGGTCAGTTTCTAACATCGGAGGAGGGCACACGATAAGCGTCAACGCCCTCATCTAAAACATAGAAGCCTTGGGGGGGAAGCAGGCTTGTGTACGGCACGTCGAGCAGTAAAAGGGAAAGGCTCGCGATACGTTGGTAGATACCACCAAGGCAAAGCGGCTGTTGTCGTGGAGGCCCCACACTGCCCTCGAGAGTGGTGAAAAAACATGCATCGCGTGGGTTCTCAAGGCTCCTCTTGTGGGATAGAGACGCGAGCGTTGCAGACTTTGCATTTCGACCGCGCTAGAGTTCAATCAGCCGGTTGCATTGTGACAAAGATGGTACCACGCACGCCAGAATAGTTGTGCTTGTCGTCTTAGTTAGATGCTGAAAGTGGCACTGTTCGTATTCAATTCCTTTCTGAAGTCTGACCCAAAAATCGCAGATATGAGCCGTATTCTGTTTGTAGCCCTTTATGATTATTTCTTCGCCTGAACTCAACTGGTGCCAGGTAATATATTCTTCCTTTTATTCGACCTAATAAGCGGGCAGCAGAATAGCCGATTGCGAAGTATTTGCGCAAAAAGATCAGCTGTCGAATAATCCGAGCTTTACCTTTTTCCTTGAAGTGGGTGTCCAACGTATGAGCCATCTGATATGCGTACTCATAATCGGCCCATCTAACAGCTTTAAGTCCTTCAGCATAAGCGTACGTCTTGCAAAGTTTCTGCAGCTTTTGCACAACGGCAACTCTAACGTCTAAAGGCGTCATATCATCGGATGATATTTTTTCAATGCGCTTTTTCATTATAAAAACGCGCTTCTCGATCATTGTTGTAGCCATTTTAGCAGACGTCGATTCAGCGTGGACGGAAAATAGTGCCCACGGCTGTTTAGTTAAAACGACGGGATAACGGGCTGCAATACGAAATTCAAAGTCCTGATCGCTCGCTCCCGAGGTTTCCAAATCAAGGGTGCCGATACGTTCTATCACTTCTTTGCGAAATAATACTGACTTCCAAGTAGGAGGGTTGGGGGCTATCTCAATGAGCGATTGTGGCGGGGTAAAAATTCATCGCTTCCCAAATAATCCAGCGAGACCGCTAAGACCGCGTTATCTTTAAAGGAGGCACGCGCCTGCCACCAATATTGCATTAGGATGGTGAGCAAGTTTTTTGGGAGCTGACTCGAAAAAAATGGCCCAAGTACATCCTCATCTGATAAAATCGAAAAGTGTTGGGTTTCTATGCGATTCAAAGCGTAATTGAGATTTGGACCAGCCCAATATTTGAAGAACGGCACAAATATTTCAGGCTTCGGAAGCTATTTAGGTTGCGACGTTCTTTTCGGTGTGCTTCTCTGCTTTGATCAAACATCAAGCTCTCAAGTGTGGCAGATAATAAGAACGGCGCGATCAAACCACCTCCTACGGATCTACGCGTCTGAACACCCACCGACTCAATAATCTGTCGTTATATGCATAATTGTGTTCGCCATCATCCTGTATCAAAGAACAGCTAAGATACTCAAATAAAGCAATATGCTCCGCATGAGGGCCATGCTATTATCGCTGACTTAGTTTTACTTCTTCCAGCAATTCGAGCACGGCGATTCGTTGCACTGGAACGAAATAATAGGTTTTACGTTTAGGATGTGCATTAAAACGCCTTGGCCCCTCTTAACCAGCGTGGCATCCGCATGGATTAATACGAGGTCAGATCAAGAGGTTTGCCGCAACAGCAAAAACGAATCGAACGCGCCGTTCATAACCCTAAGAGAAGCGCGCACGTAAGAGTTTCCTGCCGCGAATTGAGATGAACCTGAAGACGAGAACGGTACGCAGCATTGGCTGGTCTGCGAGCGCACAAATAGCGCAATTGTTAATGCAAGTTCTGATTACGGCGATCTTAGCAAGATTGCTCACACCGAGCGACTTTGGCCTGATCGCTATGGTGGCCGTGTTTTCCGCTTTTGTGGCCGTGTTTTCAAATTTTGGATTGACTTCTGCTATTATACAAAAAAAAGAGGTTAGTGACGAGACGCTATCTTCCACTTTTTGGGTAAACGTAGGCCTGGGCGCGTTGCTGACGATAGCATTGGCAGCCTCCGCGCCGTTAGTAGCTGCTTTCTATTCTGAACCACGTCTGACCCCCCTTGTCGTGTTTATATCCACGACCTTTTTCATCACTTCATTTGGCAGCGTGCAAACTGCGCTGCTCACAAGAAGCATGAATTTCAAGGCCCTTGCCGTCATCAACATCTGCGCGCTAGGGATTTCTGGCGCCATATCTGTGTTCTTGGCATTTTCCGGATATGGGGTTTGGAGCCTGGCTTCTCTCACAGTGCTTTCTGTATTTCTCACGGTCGTCTTTACTTGGATTTATTCGCGATGGGTTCCTCATTTTTCGTTCAGGCTGCAACGGGTGAAAGGGTTGCTGAGGTTTGGTGCGAATGTCACAGGATTTAGCTTTTTTAATTATTTCGCTCGAAACGCGGACAATCTGCTCATCGGAAAGTTCCTGGGTGCGGCTCCGCTCGGCTTCTACAACTTAGCTTACAACTTGCTTCTCTTTCCGATAACCAATATCTCTAATGTCATCGGAAACGTTATGTTTCCGGCACTTTCGAAGGTCCAACACGACAAGCAAATGGTGCGCGAAACTTATGTTACCGCTAACCGTTACATTGCCGCCATCTGTTTTCCGTTGATGATATGGGTACTCGTTACTGCACCTCAGCTTATCCGGGTAGTTTACGGCCCTAAATGGGTAGGCGCAATCGTGCTCGTCCAGATCCTGGCCATCGCATCAATTGAACAATCAGTAGGAACAAACGTATGGTGGATATTCTTATCACAGGGCAGAACTGATGTCTTGCTCAAAGTGGGCATATTTACCACTAGTGTAGTTGTTATCTCCTTTGCTGTCGGGCTTCGTTGGGGGGTGGAGGGGGTTGCAATCGCGTACACAATAGCGACATACTTGACTGCTTACCCTCTTTTGGCAATCGCATTTCGAGTGATAGACATGAAAGTAAGGTTCATGTTAGCAAAGCTATGGTCAGTTACATTCGCAGCGCTCATGTTAGGGGTTATTGCGTTTCTTCTTCGAATCTCTCTCGAGAAACTGGGCGTCACACAAGACTTGGCCGTATTAGCCATGATGACAGCGGCAAGCCTGCTGACTTATTCAATTACTCTTTTTTTACTCGATAAAGAGCTCTTCGTCGGAATCGTGCAACTCCTTAGTGAGTTAAGATCAGCTGACCGCGAATTGACATAGTACCAAGCTCAGAGCGTGCGTGAACATAGTGGACAATATAGTTTTTCGGATGGCGCATTATGCAGTGGTAAGCAAAGAGCGGCCTATTCAACAAGGCGGCTTCAAGATCGGCGGTCGCTAACGTTCGCACGAGGTACAACGCGATCGCTATGGATCGATCTGCATCAGCAAGTACGAGCGCACACCAAACAATTTGAGGCCGCTTCGAAAGATGGATATTAATACTCGTTTTTAGCACGCCTCAAAAAGTCTGCAAGCTTTAACGCGGTTTCAAGAGGGTGGTATCGTGAATACGCCAGATAGTTTGGAAAAAGTCACGTTTCTTACGGGTGAAAGAGCAATTGAAGGCATGGCGCCCCCACCCATACCGCAAAAGATTGCAGCGCGATGTCAATTTGCCAGCCATTATGCTCGTAGAAGAGTCTTGGACTTTGCGTGTGGGACCGGCTACGGATGAAAGAAATTGCTTGCTTAATAGAGCGATGACGCGAATTATGGGGATAGGTATATAGCGAGAAGCTATTCGCGTCGCCTTAAAACGTATAAAGATGATAGAATCACTTTTGTGGTCGGGGATATCCCAGACATTGACTTTCAAAGTATCAAACTTGAAGCGTTAGCCCTGCCGAGGGGGCTGAAAACCCGAAAAATACGAATCCGAAGTTCATCCGGATCAAAAATCTCGCTTTTCGACTACCCAAGAATTCACGTGGGGATTACCTAATATTGAGTAAACATAGAACTGAAAGTGAGGCTGTGCTTAGTTTAGCGTCGGATTTTTACGTTAAATCCGACTATATACGGGATTATGATCGGTTCCAAAGTCTTGTCGACAAGGATCAAATAGAATCGGTTTAGATAGCAACAAGGATATTGCATAATCCGTTAAGGAGAGTCAAATATCAGAAAAGACCAACTGTTGCGGAAATTGGAATATGCTTAGAGATATTGAATCATAGGCTATTGATAGGCTAGGCGAAGTTTCTATATGCGTTAAATTTGATCCGAAAAGACTAGGTGTAATAGGAGACGCCAAATCAACTGCTTTAGTAGATAAATAGAATGGTTCAAAAAGAAAAGAAAGGGTGGATTAAACATCAGGTACAGGAAATACTCATGAAATTCCCCTATGCAGTTATTACGATTTCTGAAGAGGGCCTACAAGCATTTAAGAAAGAAAATGAAAAACAATTCTGAAAGTAATTATGTTGTAACGTGTCGGGGCTGTCATAAGAAAGATAGTATACAATTGTTATATGACTTTGGAGAATTGCCTGTTGCCGGTTACTTGGAAAGTGATCTGCGCCGTGCTTCAAAAGCACCGAGATTCAATAATGCCATAGCAATTTGTAAATCTTGCGGTTTAGTCCAGCAGGCGAATAATGATTCAAAAGAGTTTTTGATAGATAAAGTATATAAAAATTATCAGCCGACATATTCTGTATCAAGTAATGTTAGGATATATTTGGAATCATTTTTAGATAAAGCAATTGCAAAGGCCCCTACTGAGCCTAATGCTAAAGTGATTGAAATCGGCAGCAATGATGGCGGATTCTTAGAAATCTTGAAAAAGAGGGGCTATCGGCCGGTGGGCTTCGATCCTGCCGCTCGTAGTGATGATAGCTCGGACGGATCAGAGATTATTGTAAAAGATTTTTTCGGGGTAGAAGCTGCAAAGAGGTATGTATCGGAGTTTGGCCCCGTAAAACTGGCAATTTCCAGACATACTTTAGAGCACGTTTTTGAACCAATAGAGTTTTTGAAGGGGCTTGAGATTGTCTTAGATAAAGATGGAACCGCTGTGATTGAAGTACCATATTTAAGCACACAAATGATGAACAATCAATTTCAGTCAATGGTCGATCAGCATATATCCTTTTTTACAGTAAGATCCATGAAGAATTTACTCAATAATTCTGGGCTAGAGTTATTTGATGTCGAATTTTCACCCATGGATGCCGGTTCAATGATTGCTTATGTGAAAAAAACAAATAAGAAAATAGTAAACGCAACCCATCTAAATAAAATTTTATCTTATGAAAAAGCATTTGAACTTGACTCTCCAAAAGGTTTTGAATACTTCTTCAAGAAATTTGAGACACAAAAAAAATATGTGGAGAGTCATTTCACTGATCTTGCATTAAAGAGCCACAAGATATTCGCCTATGGTGCGGGTGGTAAAGGGCAAGCTATGCTCAACATACTCAAGCTTGACGCTGATATCATACCAAATGTCATTGATGATACACCGGAGTATGAAGGACAATTTGTCCCAGGGACGGGGAACTGCGTCATAAGTAGCAGAGATCAAAAATTAAAAAATTGTACCATATTTATTACGGCCCCAAGCCACATCAATGAAATTTTAGCAAAAGAATTGGAACAGAAAAGATTAAGTGTGGAGTATTTCGTGTCGGTTCCGGAATTTCATTATGTAAATTAATCGTTCCGATTGGAATTCATTCGTCACGAACACAGACGATTGTAAACTAATTTCACTTCTCAAGATCCCCAATAATGGGGGAAACCTTAGGTTCGAATCTGACAGTCCTTTATAAGTGGATAGTTTACTTGATCCACAGATGTACCTAGTATTGAATTTTCACGTTGATAATGCGTTTAAAACGCTGAGACAAAAACTGATGCAGAGTTGAAATCAAAACCATTTTTCCTTAAAGTCTGCCTTTTTTAGCCCCTGCAAGAGTGGATTATCCCTTTCTCCTTTAGAATGAGGTTTCGTTATGTACGGAATGCAATACAAGATGCTGATTTGGTTACGATTTACCTTAGTGTTGATAGCAGCTGCGCCAGCATTATATACCCTGGATCAAAGATTAAAGCAATAGTTGAAAGGTGATCATTAGTTTTACGAATCATCAAACTAGTAGAAATTGAAACATAGTAGGCAGTTGTGGCACTATCAAAATGTCGACTAATCGAGCTTCCAAGGGTGCAAGATAACAGAGGCAACCTCACGTTTATCGAAGAGAATCGCCACGTACCGTTTGAAATCAAGAGGGTCTATTACCTCTATGATGTTCCAGGCGGGGAGGCGCGAGGGGGACACGCACACAAGCAACACCAAGAATTTATAATCGCGGCATCCGGGAGCTTCGATGTGGTCTTGGACAACGGATATGGGAAGAAACGATATCACCTAAATCGCTCCTACTACGGTCTATACAGTCCGTCGATGATATGGCGTGAACTCGACAATTTTTCTTCAGGATCGGTTTGCCTGGTCTTAGCGTCAGAGTATTTCGATGAACAGGATTATGTTCGCGATTACGGAGATTTCAAAGAAATTGTAGAAGAAGGTGCAGACAATGAACGGAAATAATGTCTGCTGTATTGACGCCCAAGCAATCATTGCGTCGACCGCCCGAGTTCTGGGAGAAGTGACGATTGGTCGGGACGTAGTAATCCACGATTTTGTTACGGTCTATCCAAACGTGAGGATCGAAGCCAACTCGGAGATCTTCGAGGGGGCGGTTTTAGGGAAGCCCCCCACCGCATCTTTAGCGCTTGAGCGTAAGGTTGACCACGAACCTAAAACTACACGTGTCGGTACAGATTGTGTTGTCTCACCGCATAGCGTTATTTATACCGACGTTAAGATTGGGAACGGAACCCTCATCGGAGATCATGCATCTGTACGTGAACACTGTCGAATTGGAACGCGTTGTATTATCGGTAGGAATGTCACCGTGAACTACAATACAGCGATCGGGGACTTTACCAAAGTGATGGACAACGCCCATATAACCGGTAACACGAGAATCGGATCACACGTATTCATAAGCATGCTCGTGGTCACGAGTAACGATAACTACTTCGGCCTAAAGGGTTATGATGACAGTTTTGTTCAAGGGCCAGTCATTGAAGACCGTGTACGGATTGGTGCTGGAGCGAACATACTCCCCGGCGTGAGACTTGAGAGCGATTCGGTTGTAGGAGCGGGGGCAGTTGTGACACGAGACGTACCATCCAACAAACTAGTTATGGGGATTCCGGCACGAATCGTAAGGGACGTACGATGATAAATTATGTGGCGACACACCTCTGAAATAGCTCCCCTGAGCAACCCTAATCTCGTCATTTTAGTCCCTCGTGTCGCTGACCGCCCTACGATCTGCAATCAATACTTCTAAGTATTGAGTTGTGCAAAAACAACTCTAGGTTGCGGCTAATAATGGCTTCGAATACGACCGTTTCATTTGTTGATTTGCAGCGCGAATACGCGAGCATTAAACCAGAAATAGATAAAGCGATTTCAAGAGTCATCGAAAGCGGGTGGTTTGTCTTAGGGGAGGAGGTTGCACTCTTTGAAAAAGCGTTTTCAAAATACATAGGAGTTCGACACGCTGTAGGTGTGAATTCCGGCTCAGATGCTCTTTTTTTGGCGCTGAGAGCACTTGGGATTGACAGGCGTGATGAAGTAATAACGGTCTCGCACACCGTTGCACCGACAGTTGACGCCATCCGTAGATGTGGAGCAACACCCGTTTTCATTGATATATCCCCCGAAACGTATTGCATTGACGCGGAGAGAATTGAAGAGAAAATCACCGAAAGGACAAAAGCAATTTTACCTGTTCACCTCTACGGTCACCCCGCCGATTTGGATCCCATTAGGGAGCTAGCAAAATTACACGAGCTTTCAGTAGTGGAAGATGCTTGCCAAGCACACGGCGCTGAATACAACCGGAAGAAAGTTGGTAGTTTCGGGGACGCCGGGTGTTTCAGCTTTTATCCGACAAAGAACCTAGGTTCGTACGGCGACGGCGGGATGGTTGTTACGAATAATGAAGAAGCGGCAGAACGCGTAAAGATGTTGCGAAACTACGGGCAATCTAGAAAATACCATAACGACTTCGCTGGAATTAATAGTCGCTTGGATGAACTGCAAGCAGCAATACTGCGAGTCAAGCTCTCGCGACTTGATAAATGGAACGAAAAAAGGAGACGATTAGCTCAGTTATACGAGGAAATACTGGGACAAGCGGACGTTGTGCTACCTCGCGAGAAGCCGTATGCCAAGCACGTGTATCATCTGTTTGTGCTACGACTAGCGAGAAGGGACAATTGTCAACGATTTCTTCAGAAGCGTGGTATTCAGACACAGATACATTATCCAATTCCAGTCCATAAGCAAAAAGCTTATGCAGCGTTTGCGAGTTCAAAAGACTTAGCAGTAACACAGACGATCTGCAACGAAATCCTTTCTCTTCCGCTCTATCCCTCATTGACCGACGAAGAAGTTGTATATACAGGGGAAGCAATCAAAGATGCCATTGGTTAGCGTGGTGATGATTTCATACAATAACGAGAAACTTACCGCCGAGGCAATTGAGAGTGTTCTAAGGCAAGACTTCGATGACTTTGAACTGATAATTGTTGATGATGCTTCGACGGACGCGTCACGACAAATTATTCAGAAATATGCAGCGGAAAACGCCAGAGTACGCTTTATCCTTCACGAGACAAACTGTGGCATCTCAAAGACGCTGAATGACGGCACCGAAATCGCCCAAGGAAAGTTTCTGGCGATCATAGCATCGGACGACGTTTGGATGAAGGATAAGCTCAGCAAGCAACTCGCAGTTCTTGAATCTGATGAGGATCTAATCGTTTGGACCGAGGGGGAGCTTATCGATGAGGGGGGCCAACCTATCGGCTTGAAGTTCAGTGACATAGCTCGTAGCGCCTCGAAAAAGAAAAGCGGGGATTTGTTCTTAGAACTGATGGAGGGGCCTTACATGTTCGGCTCAACTCTGATGTATAAAAGGGCAAATGTGGGCAGCATTCTGTATGATGAACGTTTGACATACCGCCTCGATTGGAAATTTTATCTTGACTTAGCAGCGAAGTATGAGTTTTATTACATGCAAGAACCGCTTGCCCAGTATCGAATACACGCGAACAACACCTGGGGCATCAAAGGGCCCGAAGAAGAGCGAAAAATGCGGCTTGCTGAGCAGGATCGCATCTTGGTTCGAGAGCACATCTTGAGTCAGTACCCCGATCGATTATCGGCAGAAGCCAAAGCAACCCAGCTTGAGGCGTTGGGTTATCTTTATTTCGCCTTCGGCCGAAATAGAAATGCCTTACTGTCTTTCTTCCGGGCATTTACACACGACCCGTTTCGGAAGTCAAACCTTCTGCTGCTTCGACGTTTTTTCCGGTTGACGCAGAAGGTGTTACGGCGTGGTATTCGAAAACCCACATAGTTGGTGTCCGAAACATGTTCGTGCTGCCCAAGCTCATCAGGTGGGTTTCTACAATCAGCTTCAGGGGTCGCTGCTTTCCTGTTTTCAAATTCGATTTATGGAAGGATCTGTGAGATGAATCTCGCTAGTCGGGCGATTTTTTTGGTATCGCATGCTTTTTTCGTCCGCTCTTGATGTTGCTAAACTGCGAGCGATATCGCCTCTCACCCAATAGCTCGGCACGAACGTCAACGAGGACAAGCGGGATAGAAAAAACTTGTTGCATACGTTCTAACCCAACGGAAAGGGCAGCTTAAAAACCGACACAAACCGGCAGGCAATGAGTATCCCGGAAGAGTCTTCGGTGCCTATTATCTGCTGTGCAGACTTGATCTATTCATCGAGCCCCGTTAGCGAGGCTTTCACTGCGACTGAAACTAGATATTTTCCCGAGTTATCTTTAGGTGTTATCTCAAGAGCACATCTAAAATTTTGGGATAAGAGGCGCGACGCGAAGTTATGGCAAAAAAAGACTTAGAAGCGGCAAAAAGAAGAAGGGAGTTTAACAGCGTAAGCGAAAAGATACTGAGTGGCCAGCAGCATCTTGCGACTTGCCTTCACACAAGCGCCTGACAGCAGCCGGCAAGCTTGCCTCCAAAATCTAGCTTAGCAAGAGGGGATTAAGAAGTACCCTAGATCGCGAAATTATAAGGATCTACTGAATCTGTTTCTTTGCATCAGTGAAATCGTTTTTTGAATAGGTACCAGACTTAAAACGTCGCCCCAGCAAGAACAACAACTTGGAAGGATTTCTTGCTGCCTTTGTATCGGATCCTCGCCGAATGCATCGCTAATCCTTACGTTTTTTGTGAACGCTGTGCAGTCCGCCAATAAATCCTTTCAATCCCTGCGAGTTGCGGTATATTATGGCGTTTTCGAGCTCTATCAAAAAAGTGCCGAACACTGACAAGTTGAAGGCAAAGCGGTTTCTCAGTCTTTGCGGAAAATTCTTTTTGAACAGATAGTGATGATATTCTATCTTCATCTTGGTGAACGGATAATTGCGTATCTGTGAGGTTTTCGAAACGTGGATCATTTTAGCCTTCGGAGTGAAGATATTTTTGTATTTACGGGATATTCTATAAGATATATCAGCGTCGTTTCCCCACGCATACCCTTTTAAGTTTTCATCGAACCTGAATTCATTAAGAACTTCCTTATAATATGCTGTATACCCACCGGGTGCACCCTCAGTTTCAAGAACGGTAGCACCGGGTTTTGAAGGCGTAGGAGACGTTGAAAATCCTGAAAGTCGGAATTTTCCAGTTGTTGGCAGCATTTGTAAAAAAAACAGTGTGCGAATTAGTGCATCAATTCTGGCAAACAATGCCAATGCGACCGAATAAGGGAAAGCGCCCCCCTTACCTACATTATTCTTGTCGTCGTTTGGAGGGACCAGGTCCCCATATACGCACCCGATTCTGTCAAACCTAGGATTGTTGAAAACGTTCAGGATTTCTTTTACGAAGTCCTCACTCAAAATGACGTCATCATCTAGAACCAGCACAATATCGCGAGAACTCTTCTGCACGCCGATATTTTTTTGATGCGTGAGATGTGCCTCTGAACGAACATATTCAATCCTAATTTCTCCCTCAGTATTACTCCGGACTAACGCTTCTAATCCCTCTTTGTCACTTGCGTCAACGATTATTATCTCGGCAGGTTGAATTGATTGTTTATTAACCGAACGAATACATTCAAGCACGGCACGCGGTCTGTTTTTTGTAGGGATCAGAACAGATATTGCGTCCCCACTTCGGACGGGCCAGGTAACCTCGTGCAGCGTGCCCGTTGTGTTTCCTGAACGTAGGTTCGAAGTGCTCTTCGTCATGTTCGGAGCTTCGCCAATTATGATTTGAGAGTTACAGCAGACGGTGAGTTGTTGAATTTGCTAGTTTTAAATAAGTTTGCTGTGTAATGCACCTTCAGGCGGTTCTTGGTGGATGAATGCTCTCTCAGCGATTCATTTGCTAGAAAACTCCTCAGAAGCTTGCCCATACTTCAAAGGAAGGTGTCTTTTTTAGCAAATCGCAACAGTTGACAAATTCGGATGGCGCTCTCACGCGCTGCAGGCGTCTATTTCTGATTACCTATTACCTCTATGGTGAGGGGCATTCCATGTGCTGGTAGCCTTAACACTTCTATCAACCAAGGGGACTATCGTCTTCTTTTGAAAGAAGAACTGACTTAACTCGCTAATCTCTGTTTTCAAGGTAGGGAAGTATGCTTCAACCTGACTTCGTTCCTGATTTTACGTGTCATCGGCGGGGGCTGCTGAGGCAGTGCGATATTTTTTGAATTTACTTTCGATTTCATTTTGCGTTTTTTGTAGTAGATAAGCAACAAGGACGACAATCGGCAATCCGACGAAGATCTGGATGACATCAATCTCAAACCCTGTCAACTGAGTGCCTATGAGTGCGAGCATTAATGGTGTTAAAATAGGTCCAAAGAACAGATAGATGGCGTACGATGAAAAAGAAATCAAGAGAAGCGCACGAAACCAGAGCGCTTGAGAGAGTGGCGGAGAGGCTTTAGAAGACGACGCAACGATTATGCGAGCCAGACAAAAGGCTAGCAGAACGAACAGAAGGAATAGTGCATTCTGCAACAGTGCAAATTGTATGATAGTTCTGTATCTGACTAAATATGCTGGAAGTGTTTGGAGATAGTATATCCATAGTGCAGCAGCAAAGAAAACGGCAGTCACCACGATATGTTTCAAAAGTCTCATCCTGTTGTCCGTTAAAAACCCGTATTTACCAAGTACATCGTACTTGCTTATCGCAACACCTAGCACAAATATGCCATAAAACTCAAAAACTTGAGAGCTGATAAGAAAAAGTCTTGTGTATGCTGCATAGAGGATCAAGAGTGGAACAACCAGCATAATAGCGAACTTTAGCATGTTGGATTCCATGGGAGCTGGGAAGCTGAGAGTAACCGATCCTAGCGTAGTGATCAGCGGGAATAATACATATAGCACGATAAGCACCCCGATGAACCACCAAGGCAAGTAGCCAAACCTTGGTGCCAAGAAGCCTTGTAGTCCGAAGACTGTAACAAATGCATTAATTGGAGAGGGAAAACGAAGCCCTTCTACTATATACGTCAATACAATCGCTAACCAATACAGGGGGAAGATCCTGAGAACTCGTTTCTTGTAAAAGTCTGTCAAGCTGTTGTGCTGAGTGAAACTCGGATGATTCAGGTGCAAAACAAACCCAGATATGAAAAGAAATAATGCTACGCCATATGAGGTAATAATATCACCAAAATCAATCGAGAACTTTACCGTCGGCAAAAAATAACCGAAATGGCCGAAAATGACGATGATTATAGCAACTGCCCTCAAGATATCGAGTTCTAAAATGCGCGCGCGAGGTTGAGGCATAGTACTACGTTTTCACAGTGAATAGAGCATCAAATCGATATGCTTCGAAGCGAACGTTTCAATTGTCATATCGATGGATTCATCGCACAATTCTGCCAGGACACCTATTCAAAGGCAAATGTTGGCTTAAATATTGCTATTCAAACGAAAATATTAACTAATCGTATAGGTTAACGTGTGCGCGAAATTTCCGTTTATGATACTTTTCCGAACTTTGTTTAGTCGATAAGGGCGCGGCACGAACTGTTACTTAAGGCCAATTTTGAGTAGCCGCATTAGAATATCCGCTTCCAATGTGATAATGTGTGCTTGACTATATGGGTTAAAACCCCGTTATGTCGTCCGTTTGTCAGCACCTAAGCACTATTAATCGAAAAATTATCTTATCTGTCTATGATTCTTTTTTAGTTCTTTTTTTTCGAAGGTAACTTGCCGATATTTTGCAGCATCACAGTTGTTCTTACATTGATTTCCCACATCTGGAACAAAAATTATCATCTTGGAGTACTGGCTTTCCACAATTTAGGCAGAAATTTGGTTTTTCAGTTTTTTCCTTCGACATTTTCATTGTTTCTTCTTCTACGTCTCCTGCGTCTTTAACAGTTGTCCCGTTCACCGGGCGGCCCGCGTACTGATTCTTTGCTTCAGACAATTGATCTGCTATTTCCGCAATGTGAGTTTCTCTCCCTCGAATCGGCGGGGGTTTGTAATGGAGCGCTGCCCCGGCGGCGGAAAAATTATCCCCAGACACCAAACAACATTCCAAATGTATGTTCTATCTCCCGTTCAGCTACATCGTCTAGCGCCGTGCTTGAATGTATTCGTTCGGCTAATAACCGATCAGTTCAACTTGCTGAGAGGGTAATCGTTGACGCAAGTGATGAAGACGGAGAAGCGTTAGTCCGCAATAATAGAAGGGAGAAATTAGGATTGAACGTATTCATTCAGAGGCAGGCCTCGCACACAGCTGAAAAAAGGCGACTTAGCGAGCTCCTAGGGCCGATATAGGTTTATCTGCTGTGCGCTTTCCGATCGAAAAAAGAAACACTCTGTGTAAACAAATGAAGGCCGAAGAAAATGCCACAGGTCGAAGCCGGATGGGTGGATCCCGTTTATTACCAGTATTTTATCAAGTCGGCGCCACTATATAAAGACGCTTATCCCATTCGCACTGTGATCAACCGCGGTCAAAGCCCGCCTAGGCGGGGCTTCTCCCTTTTAGTCGCGGTTTTCCAACTATGATACTGCTAAGCGGGAGACGATAAAGCACCTGTACGCACAAGTCACTCAACATGAGCACGAGGGCAACGAGGATTAGGTAAAAGGGCAGATTATTGGGATTTAGGCCCACCGCGACGAGTACCTGCGGTAGAGCGACGATGAACGCGTAGTGGACGAGATAAATGCCGAAAGAATCCTCACCAATCCTCTCTAGAGAACGTGTGACAGAATTGTGAGGCTCGCCCCATGTGATAGTAATTCGAAGGAAGAAAACGATGAGAAGCACGCAATACAGCGGTGTTAAGATCTCATCCAACCACAAATAATACGCTGCTGGATCCGGCAGCAAGAGAACGTGATAGGAAAGATCGGCAAAGCAGAGCGTTGAGAACAAGACGAGCAACGAGGTGAGCGTCAAGCTCAGGTTCTCAATCTGTTGTCGTAGCGTCGAGTAGTGTTCTACCACGAAAAACCCCAGCACGAAGTAGAATAAGCCCGACAAGAAAAGCCAGCGAAATCGCGTCAACGGCGGAGGGTTGAAGAGGGCGTCAAAACCTAGTTGCGCGGCTAGCAGAAAGAGCAGGACGTATAGCGGGCCGTTCTTTTTGGAAGCGAAGGAGTTATAGAGCTTGACGATTGCGGGGTACAGGAGGTACAGCTGCATGATGAGCACGACGAAATACATAGGGCCAGTGCCGAACGCTAAACCTCTGGCATACTGGATTAGGAGGTACGGAATATTCAGGTTCGAAGCGTAAACGGTCGGCTGGTGCAGCCATGCGAGAACGGGACCCACAAATGGAGAGAGAAGATAGAACGTGCAAAAAATCAGGTACGGGGGTAGCACCGAGGCGAATCGCTTTTTGTAGAAAAATAGAACCGAAAAACGAGTTTTGTACTTGCTGTACAGCACAAAACCCGATATGAATATAAACAGAGGGACCGCCACTAAAGAAAAAGCCCAAAAAGCTATAAGGACCCCTTTCTGCAACGTGATGGCCGTCATGTCCGTATAATATACGCTCCGCCCGGCTGCATGGATAACGACGACTTCGATGATCGCAATAGCCCTGAGATATGAGATTTCCTGATACCACCCGGACGAGTTTGCCATCCCACAGCCAAACTGGCAGACGTTCAGCTTAAACCTTCCTATAATGGCAGAATCGAAGTGCACGCTAGAAGATAATCGTCGACTAGTCTAGGAGCTGGAACTGTTGCGCACTTTTTTCGCGAGTTACTTTTTCACCGAAATGAGAGTGGCCCCATTCCCTATTGTAGCTTTTAGCATCGTAGAGCGCCCAAACACACCTAATAATTCAAAAAACCGGTGCGACAAAGATGGTTAAGAATAGTACTGCACTAATTGTGATGAAGAAGCGCTAAGCTTTTTCCCCACATCCCTAAATAGAAGTGCCCTAGACCGACAAAGAGTACGCTGAACAAAGCTGCACCGCTTGGACTCTTCGGATCCCCTTTTGCCATTGCTTCAAACGCGTAACGTATCGGCGGTTTGCTTACACGTTACGTCTTGCTTACCATACTTTGATTGGTGCACAGGACTGTTCATCGCAGCAAGCAGCGATGCCTAGTGCTCAAATAAGATCATCCTGCGCATCTGTTTTAGCGTCATAACGTTCGCGCCCGGACATGGCCATCCATAGATTTGTGCACGCGATACTGAATGAACGCGAGATTGAAGTTTATGGTGACGGGCGACAATTGCGGGATTTTACCTTTGTCAACGATGTCATTGACGCGCTTGAGTTAGCGACCGAAAGCGACAGCAAGGGTGAAGTTTTTAACATCGGAGGAGGCCATACGATCAGCGTCAACGCCCTTATCCAGAGCATAGAACACCTCGGGGGTAAGAAGGCTCGGGTACGGCACGTCGAGCAGCAAAAGGAAGACGCTCGCGATACGTAGGCAGATACTGCAAAGGCAAAGCGGCTGTTATCGTGGAGCCCGCAGACCGATCTTGAGAGTGGTCTGAAGACGTAGCGTGGGTTCTCAAGGCTCCTCTTGTGGAATAGAGACGCGAGCGTTGCAGCCCTTGCATTTCGACCGCGCTAGAGTTCAATCAGCTGATTGCATTGTGACAAAGAGGGTCCTCGCACGCCGGAATAGTTGTACTTACCGTCTTCTTAAATGCTGAAAGTGGCACTGTTCGTATTCAATTCTTTCTGAAGTCTGACCCAAAAATCGTAGATATGAGCCGTATTCTGGTTGTAGCCTTTCATGATTATTTCTTCGCCTGAACTCAACTTGTGTTAGGTACAATATTCTTCCTTTTATTCGACCTAATAAGCTGGCAGCAGAATAGCCGATTGCAAGAGAAGACATAGCAGATGGCGCTCAGCAAAAGAAAGGTGTCACTGCTTCAAGGCACCATTTGAAAGTATGTGCTTGTTTGCTCTCATTACTGGGTGCGATAGACCTGGACAAGACCACTATTGTACACTCTGTTTGCAGCGGCTAGTGCAGGAACTGATGAGATATTTAGTTCTCCCGTGGGAAGTGCGATGCTTTGGTGTTGCACGTTTGCAGGCCCGAGGTAGACATATGCGTTACTCAAGAGGTGCTGTGCGGACAAATTCGAGAAAACGATGACAGAGTCGGGGGACACGTTTCCGTAGGCAGCCATTTCGGGCGCTCTGATCCAATCGGCATAGATAGGAGAATGACCCGCGGAGCCTGAGATCCAGGCACTCGCGTAAACACTTTCGGTTGGTACTGGTGCTTCAATCATGTAAGACCAACTCGCATTGTCGGAGTAATCGACACCCCGTCCGCTCAGGTTTTGTGTCGGTAAGAAGGCGTAATTTGCAGGATTTTGGACAACTTCATTAATGAAACCATAATTTAGCAGAAAATAGGGCACGAGGAAGACGATCAATGCTGCTGAGGTTAGCTTAAGCACTAGACCTCTGTTCGCGCCAAGCCAACCAGAGACGGTTTCAACAGCCACTTCGACGCCAAGTATGCAGCAGGGAGCCAAAAAGAATAGAGCGATGGAATATGATCTCCAGCTGTTCAAGGCGCTCCCCAAGGACGGCAACGCTAAAACAACTAAGAGTAGTAACAAACTGACCAATGAAAAGATCAAGAATTGGGGACTCATTTTCGGAGTTTTGCGCCGCCATATCACAGACACTAGTCCGATCAGGATAAATACCTCTGTGATACTCTGCCAGTAATGCAGTAGCGAGCCAATAAGCGACAAACCTGTAGGGCTGACTGTCAGAGCAGGTGCGACAGCAGGATTTGTGGTAAACGTCTCAGTCGCGAACACATAGAGCGTATGAGTACCAACCCCTAGAAGTCCTTCAAAAGCTGTTCCGGCACCAGCAGACATATACCAGCCAAGACTTATAACCACGGCTAAAATAGCAATAGTGATGGGAGCTGCTGATTCAGCGCTTTTTTGTCGCACTCTTGATGTTACAAATAGAGATCCCACACAAAAGATGCCAAGAAAACACAAAAACAAGTAGCTCGTGCCGTAGTGAGAGACTACCATACTGCTGATAAATAATATGAGCAGAGCGGCTTTTTTCGATGCTTGCGAGTACCTATTCATAATTAGAAGTGCTGCTAACACGAAGAAGAGCTCCGCGATTTCCTGTCTAGTGACAGCGGGCATCATGTCAAAAAATGCGAAGAAAGACATGAAGACGAACGCCGCGAGAAATGCCGATTTACTACTGAACTTTACGTGCGTCCTGAACATCTCATACAGTCCTAGAGGCACAAAAGCGACTATAATGGGGTATATCAGCTTAAATACCCACACGGTGCTTAGGTTGAGCAAAATGGAGTAGACATTCGGTAATACCGCAACGCTGAGCATCGCATAGTAATCACTGACAGCAGCATTTACCGAAAAACTCGGGTTCCAAATCCCGCCTAATTTCACGAGATTGGCAAAATAGAGCTCATACATAGCATCAGTTCCAAAAAGATTTGGCGATGCGAGCGTGCGGCTATATTGGAGAGCGATGGCAATTACCAAGATATAAAGAGGATAAAAACGTGGTGAGACCTTATCTGCTATGATTAAGACAACGATCAGGACAATGCTCAGCCCCAAAAGCAACGAGAAGATCGAATCAAGGTAGAACCTCACGCTGAGTCCTCCAAGAACACCAAGTATAACAATCAAAGCGGCACCTAGCACAGGAGGGGTCATAATCTTGCCAATCAACTTTTTGAAGCCTCCTGCATTGATCTGCAAGTCCAGGGAGCCTTTTTTATAAGCAGCAAGGCTCAATCCAGCTAAGATCAATGAAAACGTTATAGCGAGAGGCGAGAGTGATATCGGACGTGAGATACCTATTGGAGGATAGGCGAAATTCATTAGCAACGGAACAAAAAACAAAAAAGAAACGCTAAGCCCTATCAAAAACAACAATTTTTCCAAAGAAGTTTTGCCGAACCGTAGCATTCGAAGTATCAAAAACCCTGGCAGGAAGGTAAGCAGGACAAAGCCAAAGACCTGCCTTAAAATGGGAATGTCGAGGGCAATGAAAATGTCCGTTAAGGCAATGAATGCCAGCGTTAACGCACATATCTTGTTTGAGCCCAAAGGTGCCATGTTTGCACTTTTCAGAAGCTTAAGTGGAATATTCACGCCGTAAGTATTGCAAACGTAGTTTCTTTTTTTTCAGTTACTGATATTATAAACTTGCTGGTTATAGTCCCTTTCAAACAGTCCTCTCTCCGGTATTTAGGCGTGAGCAGCCGTGTGGGTACGGTACCAAAAAACGAGCTGCGTATATGATACCTAGCACTGCCGCGAAGCTAATAGACGAAACGTATAATGCTGCGTTCAGTTCACTTTCTCAGCGTGCCAAGTCGCTCGTGGTTTTCAGTAAGGCTTTCTCCCTTTTATCGATTGGAAACAATTCCTCAATCCTTTGTCTTGCGGTTCCTCCCTTTTCTGAACTCAATGCTTGCTGGATACCTTGAGCAGTTGCCGCAGGGTCTCCAAATGGGACGTAGATCCCGGTATCCCCTACAACCTCAGGGATGGCCCCTCTGTCTGTGACGACGGGCACGCATTCACATGCCATCGCTTCCGCCAACGAGAGGCCGAATGCTTCGTGAGCGGACACTTGCACATATACTTTGGCCTCTTGATATTGTCTTATCAGTTCGCGTGCTGGGAGGAGCCCAGTAAACCTAACATTCTTGGACGCAATCGAGCGTAAATAGTCAATTGAGTCATCCATAAACTGGCCAACCAAAACAAATTCTACGTCCTCCAGATAACGTGCTGATTTTACAAACGTTTCGAGGCCTTTTCTGTCAAAGTTTCTGCGTGACACCTCACCCACAGTTAGCACCTTTTCTTTCTTTGTACCAGATGGATGAAATCTTTCCACATCGACTCCTAAGTAAACAAGCGTAACTTTGGCGGTATCGCTCACAAGTGCTAAAGCCCCTTTTTCTGCGTCTCTTGAATAAGGCAGAATTCTTGTGGCTTTGTTCAAGACGAACATCTGATAGAAATGTTCCCGCTTTTGCAGTGCAAGCCCATATCCCAACTCGGGAATCGTGGTGACATCTCGTCCCCCCACAGCTACCAGTGTTTTTTTGTTATACAGTTGTGACAAAGCGATAGCAGGAAACGCTTCACGAGCAGCAAACCAACAGAATACTACGTCTGCCCAAGCAACGCCCGCAATCAAGTTAAGCAGAGCTACTAACGTGCAGTTTAAGTCGAGTATGCTAAAGCAGACATTTACAAGTCGAACGTCGAACTTTTTTTTAAGCAGGTCCAAATCTTGCTGCATAAATGGCCTGAAGAGGTTCTTGGAACGACCTACGAACAACAGCTTCTTCCTTGTCGACTTCATGATTGTTCTTCCAGCTCTGTCGTCATGATTGGGGTCCCATGCTGGAAGTCGCGTGCGCAACTCATTGACCGTCACCTATATAGTCCCGTCTATATACAAAAGTGCGTTCGCTTGCGGGATTCTGGGATCAAAAACCGTGATGGCTCTTCGGCGCCGCCGCGCGTTTGATTGCAATGGAGGGTTGACTAACGAGCGATCTACGAAACTGGATACACCTCCAAATGCCGTGCAGTGACAATGCGTCACACATCCCATGAGCGCTTGCCACCAGACTGACCAGTTGAAACCTATTGAACGGCCTGCACGGTTAGATTTGGTGTTGCGCCCTTGCGCTGCTTGAGCCGAGCATTATCTCTCTTAGTAGTTGCGAAGCACATTCTCCCATATCTTAACAACATTTTCGTACCGAAACTCTTTTTCAACCAGCTTACGAGCATTGATGGATACTTGCTCGAGATTCGGATAACTCAACGTTTTCACTATACCTTCTGCGATGCGCGCAGGCGAATTGTCACGAAGGAGAAACCCGGTCTCTTTGTCCTTGATTATGTCCGGAATGGCGGCAATCGACGTGGCAAGGACCGGTGTTCCACACGCCATTGCTTCGAGGATGATGTTAGGAAGTCCTTCCGCGTATGAAGGGAGTACGAGCAGTTTAAGTTTAGTCAAAGAATTTGGCAGTTCATTGTGCGGAATCCACCCACTTACAGTAACCCACTCGTCGAGGGAATAGTTGTCGATGGAGGTGCGGACGGCATCTTCTGATTCGCCTTCGCCAATGATAAGAAATTTCAGGTCGTGCCGCTTGGCCAACGTCTTTGGTATAGCTTCAACAAAGTTGAGTATCCCTTTTTCGACATCAATGCGTCCGACGTAGCCCACGATGTTCTCTCTTTGCTCGAGATTATTCTTGAACGTGAATTCACTAAAATTAAGAAAATGCCGGTGGGCGATTGTGATTTTCCTTTTATATGGTTCCACGTTGCGGTCTTTCATTAAGTCTGAATAAAGAATAATGCGGTTTGACAGCAGACAATTTGCTTGGAGTAAAAGAGACATAGCCGTGGGGAAATGGGCTCTTGCCACGTAAGCATCGCCGGTTGATGTGGCCGAAAGTAACCACACTCTCCTACCCAATATTCTAGCAGCAAGTGCTGCGACAGGTAAGATATCTGCACCGAAGAAGAAGATCCACAGGTCTACCCTCTTGCCAACCCTAACCAAGTTGTATGCAGCATCCAGCTGCAGGTAGGCGAATCTCAGGGCCCTCAGTACCAAATTATGAGGAAAAAGCTTCGGCTTGCGCCTCCTAAATTCACGGATCGTAACTCGTTTGTCATCCTTGAAACGCTGGTACCCGGCGTCTCCGGTGATCAGGTAGATGCCATTGGCGTTTGGGTGTACCACATCTACCAAGTTAGAGAGCGGCGTATTTGCCGATAAAGAAACAGGAGGTGTGAGAATCCCAACCTTCGGTTTTTCTCTTTTTTCTTTCACGGATCTGCGCGGATTCAAAGCTTTGATCGTACACTTGCTATCTGGTCTGCTTCTTCAGTAGCGGCATTGCGTCTTTATTCGTACATAGCAAGAAGAGCCGGCTTGCCCTGAAGAAGAAGTTTCGTGTTTTCATCATAACACTAATGAGCTTCAATAATCCTGATATTATTAGCCTATTTCTGTTGCCACCATTCTTTTTAGAAGTCTTGACTCGGGTTGCTTCGGCCCTCTGCTGATCACGTTCGGACGGCTTTTTAATCGAGCGCGTGCAACGCGATTACTATATGTTCGTGGCCCGAGAACGCCTGTATGCCTGTGAAGCTGTTATCGTACGCCCCAGGATGTGGAATAAATCTGTGCGCCTTCAGCACGCCTCAGCGTTCCTTGACGGTCGACTCTAGTCCACTCGCAAGCAATTTAGCCTCAAGCCATGCTTCCAGAACCTTCGAGTACAACTTGAAGGACTATAATCACTTTAAGCAAATCCGCGATTTTCCCGTCATTCATCGTCAACGGGTTTGATATCTGGGGCTCATTGTTCTCCAATCGCTCGATAAGTGTTAACTAATTTTTCTCCGATCGTGTCCCAGTTGTACTCTTTCTCAACTAGTCTGCGGGCGCTTAAGCCAAGCCTTTCGCGCTGCTGTTTATTTCGAATAAGACAGCCGATAGCATGTACGATTTCGTCAGTGCTATCCGCTATCAGCACCTGCTCTTTATCTTTGACATTTATTCCCTCAATGCCCTTCCGCGTAGTGATTATCGGCAAGCCTGCGTTCATGTAGTCGAAGATTTTAAGCTTCGTTCCGCCGCCGCTTGTAATGGGCACTAGTGCGATGTCTGCTATGGAGATCGCTTGATGCAAGTCTTTGATGAAACCAAAAGATCTCACGTTTGCCCGCTCGAATTTTGGAACGTTACTTCCATAGAGCGCAAACACAAGCGAATTGTATTTTTTTTCGCACACAGGTGCGATGTGGGTAGTGATCATGTCGATTGCATCCTTGTTGGGGGGGTGACTGTAAGAACCGAGAAATACGACAATCATTTCATCAATGCCGAACCCCATGTGCTTTCTTATGCGCTCCTTTGCTCGCGGATCAATTAGGTGGTGAAGTTCGCAACCACTTGGAATTACGGTTACTTTATTTCTATCGAGGTGATATTTACAGCAAAAAAGATCTTTATCGGCTTCACTTACTGCAATAATGTGATCTACGAGGTGCCTCGTAGCGAGTTTCTCCAACGCGGTTACGTACGGTGGTATTATTTTCCGTTCCAATTGCGAGAACTTGGTAACTTGTGAGATAACTTCGCTGGCGAAGTTGAATTCTACGTTTTGTGGGCTATAGATTATTGGCGCGTTGCTGTTGGTGAGGAGCGACGCCAGTTTCACCGCGAAGACGCCGCTTGGATACTCAATCGCAATGAGATCTACTTGTTCATTTCCCAAGATCTGCATTAGTCTAGTTATAAACCAGATATCCAAATCTTTAAAGAGATTCCAGCCCCTGTGAAATAATCGGTAGTTTGGGTATGTGTAGACCTTAGCGACATTAAGGTCGTTGACATCAAAGAACTCTTGAGGTTCGAGCACGATAATGTCATTTCCGTGTTTTTTGAGTTCTTCAATAACGTGAAAGTACCTGTTTCTCCCGCCAGTTGCAGGTTTAGACAAACCAGTATGGATGGCTATTGACAGGATATTCAAACACATGAAAGTCTTCCAGGTCTGTACTTGTTTGGCTTGAACTACAAGCTGAAGTTCTTAACGATATTTTGGTCGATGAAGCGCTAAACGAGACATTAGCAGCGCCCCCATACTTTCTTGTCAAATCTTTTTGCGGGAATTCAGAAAGCACTTCGATTTATTCTAATAACGTCTTTATATACGCGCAAGTAATCCTCACCAACTTCATCCCACGTCCGTATTTTGTTACTGAATGGCCCGACTTGAATATTGCCTCCGTGTATACTCAAAATCAAATCAGCGACTTCTGCTGGATTAGGAGGACAATCCACGCCGAAGCAGCCTAGCTCATTCGTGAATTCCTCCAGGGCTGTTCTTCTTGTGACGATTGCTGGCACTCCCCGAGAAAGGGCTTCCGCTACTATTATTCCATATCCCTCAGTCCTTGACAACAGTAATAGTATATCGGCGCGCTCAAGTTCAACAAGCAGCTTATCGTGTGGCATGAAAGGTTTCCACACGATGAAACTAGAGACTTTGAGCTTTTTTGACAGGGCTGATAGGTCTTGCTTATAATCCCCCTCGCCTATTATAGTCAGCTTGACGGTAGTGATAGATCTATTGTGGATTAGCTCGTGCAACGCCTTGATAATATCTTGTACCCCTTTATACTCTAACAGATAGCCTGCGTACAGGATGTTAATCGTATTTGCCCCCTTTTTTTGCATATGCATATCAGCAACTATTTTATCTACGCCGTGAGGTATTATTGTCATCTTTTCGGAGGGAAAATGAAATACGTTCTGAATGTTTTTCGCCTCAAAACTGGATATTGAAATGACATAGTCTGTTATCTTGAAGAAACGCGTTCCGACGAGCGCATCGTACTGTTTTGAAAAGTGCTTGCCTGCAAAGGTATTGTGATTTAGAGGATCGTAATGCGGGGTAAGCACAACAGGTGCTTGAACGTCAATAATTTTTTTAAGAATAATCGCTATCTCAAGGGAGAGCAACGTTCCGTACCCGTGTATGTTAACGATGTCTGGATTCAATGATGCAACGCATTTTTTCAGCTGATCATACATTCTGTGATTTAGCTCGTGCATCATCCCACTGAGAAGCGAATTGACACGAATTACACGAAAACCCTTATGGAGCTCCTCGTTTTTCAGTTTTAGAGGGTTCCCCTGAATTACAGTTACCTTGTGACCCGCTTGAGAATACCGTGTTGCAAGCTCCGTTATTGTGGTGTTTATTCCGCCTGCGGATAAGGTTTCCATGAAGTTCGTCAACAGAATGTTCACAGCAATAGACGTCTTCTTGCCAATGGTAAATAATGCTATTCGTGCAGGCTATCATCTCGGCTTTAAACAAACGGGGATGGCGTTAAGAAACGCTCTTTGGGTGAACACTGCGAAAGAGTCGCGCTCGACGCACCGACTATACAGTCGTTCGTAGGCGCGATCATCCACTTCTCGCGTGCGTATCTTGCCGCTGAACGGCCCCATCTGCGCCGTGCTCTCAAAAACTCAGCGAAAAGCCCGGGCGGTCGGGCGAAAGGGGTTCCATGCAGTTCGTTTGTTAACAAAATATCGTGTAGTTGATCCTGGTTATTCCAACACGTCAACTACTTATGCTGTTCTCCGTCATCGTTTAGTTCTTTTACGATGGAAAAAGATCGCCAGTCAGATCGGCTTCAGCTTCTGAGCAACAACAAAATCTTGGTATTCAAAATCCGAAAAATCATATGACCAAGTGCCGTACTTGATAGGCTCTATCAGAGTGAGACGATTATTCACGTATAGACTTCTGATATAAGACTCGTCATATGCGACTGCAATTTCAGGCACCTTGTCGCTGACAGCCTTAAAACCCCTTCCGTTGTAGGTGAATGGCAAGGTGCTATCACCTCGCTCAATTCGATTTAGGGTCTTGGACGTCAACAGGAAATATGTGATTAGCGATTTGCCCCCTGCTTTCAAAACTCGCTTAATTTCCGAGAGGTAGCGCTCCACTTCTTGCGGCAACATGTGGGTAAAAACTGAGCCAAGAAATACAAAGTCAAAAGACATATCCTCATAAGGAAAAGTGTATTCTGCCGCGCGGAAGGCCCCCTTTGGATTATAATTCTGGTTTTTCACATTTGCCAGTTGAAAGTGAAAATTTGGATTTTTGGGTGTAACCTTTCTGCAGCACCAACTAATAGCTTCTGGGATAATATCGAGCCCCTCGTAACTTCCGGGAGGCGTTAGATAATGTGTCAGTGGCACCGCGATACGACCAATGCCGCAACCTATGTCGAGAAAATTGGCCTCGGGCTTGAGGCCACAGACATCTATAAGGTAGTTTAAGAACTCCTGACCACTAGCCTTAAGTTCTGAAGCGTTTTTACCCGCCCAACGGCAGGTGCGAGGGATCATCTCAGATTGCTGTCCGAAAAGGCGATCCGTAACAATTAGTGCCCCTAGATACACTTTGCGCCAAGTTATGCGGAGCAGGGATGAACTGACCATGGTCACAGATTAGTTAACCGTGCAGTATAAAGTATTTGCATGCGTATCAGTGCCAGCCTTCTGAGTGTGGCTCAGTTGCACTATATTTTTTTTAACCGCTTCCTAATCTTTAGTGACTCGTTCCCAACTCCAATCTGTTTCTCACGGCAAGACCTCACTTCATTTTCACCAATGTGAACAATAAGCTAAACGACAGTATAGGGCTGGGTCAGAAAAGTTTGACCGATACCGAGGCGTTGGAGCCGGCGTAGGTGTCGCCTGAGAAGATGGCGAAGTAGTAGTAGGGGCCCTGCGTGGACTCCTGTTGGGTGAAGGTGTAGGTGCCGTTGGCGTCGGTGGTGGTGGTGTTGACGGTCGTGTAGGTGCCTGACGGGTCGGTTCTGCCGAGGGTGATCTTCTTACCGGAGAGTGGGGTGCCGTTGGCGGTGAGGGTACCGGAGAGGGTGAAGGGTTGGTTGGTGGCGGGCGTGGTGGTGTTGGTGGTGATGGTGATGGTGGTGGGGGTGGGAGTGCCGACGGTGAGTCTGACCGAGGCGTTGGAGCCGGCGTAGGTGTCGCCTGAGAAGATGGCGAAGTAGTAGTAGGGGCCCTGCGTGGACTCCTGTTGGGTGAAGGTGTAGGTGCCG
>Ga0255361_1000032_pt1 | contig 56229 bp, 68 predicted proteins | sample GFST75r1metaG_FD_186005 | JGI IMG/M metagenome (GOLD analysis project Ga0255361, IMG submission 186005) | Peat soil microbial communities from Stordalen Mire, Sweden - G.F.S.T75.r1 | ecosystem: Environmental > Terrestrial > Soil > Wetlands > Peat | place: Sweden: Norrbotten County, Stordalen... | reverse complement strand
CAGAGATCCTCCACAGTTGTCTGTGCAAAACTCGTTGAGGGGAAGGTCTCAGTGATCCGTATTAGGACCATCCCGTGACAAATGATATCGTACGTCCGCGACAGCAGCGGCACGTTATGAGGAACGCCAAACAAGTCGCTTAGCTCATCGTTGGAAATGGTATCAACTCTTATGAGTTCCCGCCGTGATTCAATTCTTCGCTGCGTCAAGATTCGTCCTATCGGAATATCAGCTTTCATGAGGTCGTGTCTGAACTCTTTTTGCACGCGTGCGATAGGCGTGTAGGACTCGGCGTAGATCAGTGGTCGGTCATCATCATCGTTTTTGAGAACAACGACGCGATAGTTTATGTTGTCGCCCTCCTCTACGTCCAACGCCGCTGCTCTCTCGGTGTCTGCTCTGACGACCTGCTGAAGCAACGTCTTCACGACAACAGGTTTCCCGGTCAGTACTTCGAGCAGAGTCGTAACTGAGCCGTCTGTCATCAGTAACAGACTCTGCCACTTCGACAGTAGAACGTTTGAATCTTTCATAGGAATCTGACCTCCTCGCGAGGAATCCGGAGCCTGTTAGCCCAACGAGATCTCGCGGACGTGCGCGCCGCTGTTTTGCGCTTTTACTGCGTGGACTTCGCCTCCGGTGGTCTCCTCCAAGTAACGCTGAGCTGCCGCTTGCAGCCGCTTATTGTCGGTTATCCCGTAAACAACCGGACCAAAAGAGCTCATTCCAGCACCCAACGCCCCGTTCTCTCTCATATATTGAGCGAGGCCAGCGCAGAATGGTTGTAGTTCAAGTTCTCGGCGCTTGAAACCTAGCGTCTGAACTCGATCGATCGATCGGCCGAAACTTTCGAGGTCCTGTTCCACGACTGCCGGAAGCATTTCCATCAAAATAACGTGACACAGCTCCTGAATCTCGATGAGCGGCAGTGGGCAGTTTTGTTTGAATATAGAGATCTCGCGTCTATCACTCGCGCCGTGGAGATTTGGTATCGCAAGAATGATCGTCCAATCCGGAAAATCGTGACCTACGATCATTGGGGCTGGGGCATATTCTCCAGAAGCCGACGATGGCAAGAACGCCGTCTTGCCTTTGTGCCCCCCATCAATGATGAAGCCACCCCGCTCGAATGCCGCGACACCGATGCCAGAGGTGCCCCCTCTTCCCGTCAGTTGGGCAATGACCGTTGGCGTTAAACGCAGGTCGTAGAGTTCGCTTATCGCCGTTCCTACCGCGAGCGCTACTTGGGTTCCTGAGCCCAGTCCAACGTGAGCAGGAAATTCGTCTACGACCTCGATCGCTACGCCCCCGACGTCGTGCTGCGCCATGATCGCTGACGCCGCCCTTCTTATTCGGTTTTCGAACGTTGTATTTCCTGAAACCGCAAGCTCATCATCTTCTCGCGCGTTGATCTTCACTGATGGAAAGTCGAGCGTGAGTCCGACGCCACCGTCAATGCGTCCAAGCGAGCCGTTCAGGTCAATGAGGGTGATATGAAGTCTCGATGGTGTTACTACTTCGATCATGTCGTCTCTCACGTCGACGTCTCCGGTTCAATGTGAATAATGGCTTCCTTAACGTTTGGCACGCGTGTTCTTATGTCTTTTTCCAGTTTGTTAGCGATGTTGTGGGCTTCTTCAAGACTCAGGTTCGGCCGGACATGGATGCTTACGTCCACGAATATGCTGCTGCCGGCTTGCCGGGCCCGCAGATCATGGAAGGCAGTTATGTCGCGGTTTTCCGTTATAACGTCTCTGATTCTTGACGTTATTTCCTTTGGTGGGGCAGCGTCGACGAGGACCCGCGTCGTTTTTCGTCCGAGCCGGATAGAAGTCGTAAGCATTATGATCGCGACGAAGATCGCGGCCAACGGGTCGACGACGGCATACCCGAACTTGGCTGCCACCAAGCCGAGAAGCACAGCTGCGGAGCTATAGATGTCCGTTGAGAAATGATAGGCGTCGGCTTCTAAGGCTGAACTTCCGTATTTTCGGGCGTTTTGAAACAGATACCGTGAAACGCCGAAATCTGCGATGATGGCAAAAACCATTATGGCGATGGCGTAATAAAGCGTATTGTCTATCTGGATAGCAAATCCTGTGAGAAGTCGCAGGCCCGCCTCATAGAAGATCCATATGCTTGTAACGCCAAGAAGTGCGGTCTGTACGAGGCTTGAAAAGTTTTCGAACTTCTCATGCCCGTAGGGATGTTCTTCATCGAGTGGCCTATTTGCGCTTCTGATGCCCGTGTAAGCAAAGCCCGAAGCAAGAAGGTCGAGCAGCGAATGGGCCGCTTCGGCGAGCATTCCTAGACTCCCACTTGCAACCCCCACGATAATCTTCGTGGAGAGCAGGAGCACATTGACAAAAACTGAAAAAGTTGCAGCGTGGAGCTTTTGGGCTGCGCCGCTGGCGTCGTCCATTCTTGGCCGTTTATATCGGCTTAACCTTATTTAGGAGTATCGGAATCGCGTGACGCGAGCCGCAGCAGCGTCAGAAACCTTTAAGTAACTTTGTTGCACTTTTAAAAACTACACGGGTCAGGCGTTATCACGCAGAATGTGCGAAAATGCACCCCAAGATACAGCTCGCAGTGCCCTCGTCCTTGACCATAGAGACTGCCGATCATAAAATAAAGACATACAAGGTCGGACAAGTCGCTCGGGCGGCGGCAATATTCGGGGTGCAACGCGTTACGATTTACCGTGACGCTGCGTACGATGACAGCCGATTCATCGCGTCGATATTGCAGTACATGGAGGCGCCGCAATACCTCCGAAAGCTGCTTTTCCCGCGCTCAAATGAGTTGCGATCCGTCGGGGTGGTTCCCCCGTTGAAAACCCCTCATCATGCGCGACCGCATGATGACATTCGAGAAGGAATTGTGATAGACGTCGGAACTGACTGCGCTTGGGTTGAAATCGGTTTGGATTGCCCGGCCCTTTTGCGAACAGCCACGTTGCGCAAAGGGGAGCGCGTGACAGTTAAGATCTTTTCGCGAGATCCGCTTGAAGTTGGACTGACCCAGAAGCCGCCGCGTTATTGGGGGTATTCGGTCCGGGTGGTCGATAGCATCGCAGACGCGTTGGAGGGGTTGGTCATAGCCACGTCGAGGCACGGACAGCCAATAAGTCCTGCTATACACAATGAGATAAGAAGGAGAAGCGCCGAATTGATGACGTTCGTATTTGGGGCTCCCAACCGTGGAGTAGAAGCCTTATTCCAGGAAGCGGGGCTATCGCTGGAGGATGCCTCAGACTTTGTCCTTAACACGATTCCGCAGCAAGGGACAGAAACGGTGCGCACAGAAGAAGCTATCGTGGCCACGTTGAGCGTGTTTAATATCGCGCTGCACGAATCAACATGAGGTAAACTAATGACAAAAAGACATCGTCCGAGACGCGGATCGCTCGCCTACAGCCCGCGAAAGAGGGCAAAGAGCGAAGTGCCAAGAATCCGCGCCTGGCCAGAGCAAGATGAGCCGCGAATACTGGGATTCGCGGGCTACAAAGCCGGGATGACGCACGTGATCTTAGTCGATGATTCCCCTAATAGTCCAACTGAAGGTTTAGAGATAAGCGTACCCGCCACGGTCGTCGAAACTCCTGCGATGAAAGTTGCGGCCGTACGGACGTATCGTAAGACGCCCTATGGAAAGCGCATTGTGCTCGAAGCGTGGGCCGAAAATGTCGCAGGCGATGTTGCGAAGCGCAGGCCGCTTCCTAAGGAGGCAGTGCGCCGTGAAGGGAGTCTCGACGGCGCGGACGAGATCCGCGTGCTGGTTTATACCTCGCCAGCGGCGGTTAGTGGCATTCCAAAGAAGGTGCCTGAACTGATGGAAGTGCCTATTGGTGGAGACGATGTAAGCGCTGCGTATACATACGCGGACGATATCTTGGGAAAAGCAATCGATGCTGAGAACGTCTTCAAAGAAGGTATGCTAGTCGACGTAATCGCAGTGACAAAGGGCAAAGGGGTCCAGGGGCCAGTCAAACGGTGGGGCGTCGCCATCCAAGATCGAAAAGCCTTCAGGGGTGGTAAGGGGCGCCACATCGGGAATCTTGGTCCGTGGAACCCAGCGCGTGTTAGGTGGACGGTTCCCCAACTTGGTCAGATGGGCTATCAACAAAGAACTGAGTACAATAAGCGAATACTTAAAATCGGGCCGGACGGAGCTGTAGTGACTCCCGCGGGTGGATTTATCAAATATGGGCTCGTTCGAGGCGCTTACGTTCTTCTCCACGGATCGATTCCAGGACCTGCCAAGAGGCTCATTAGAATGAGATTGGCCACCAGGCCACACAAAACCGCACAAACGGTTCCTGATCTGAGCTACGTTAGCGTTCGATCGAAGCAAGGAGTGAGATGAGATGAAAGGGCGACTAATGAGTCTGAAGGGAAAGGCCAGAAAGAATATCGATCTTCCGGAGCTTTTCGACGAACTCTACCGCCCAGATCTTATAAAAAAGGCAGTCGTCGTTTCGCAGGCAAATAGGCGGCAGGCCTATGGACCGCAGGCCACGGCGGGCCTTAAGACCTCAGCGGAATCGTGGGGTTCGGGGCGGGGAGTCGCGCAAGTCCCGCGATTGAAGAACTCAAGCAGGGTCGCGAGGGTGCCGCAAGCGGTTGGCGGAAGAAAAGCACATCCGCCGAACTCAAAGAAGGTATTTTTCGAGAAGATAAACAAGAAGGAAAGGCAGAAAGCGATGCGATCTGCAATCGCAGCCACCGCAAAACCTGATCTAGTCAAAGCGCGGGGTCATCGGTTTGAAGGAACCCTTCCACTCATACTTGAGGACGCCTTCGAAGAGTTGGCCACGACCAGCGAAATAGCAGCAGTACTGGCCGCGCTCAACGTCTGGCAAGACGTAGAGAAAGCGAAACGCGGCAAACGCGTGCGTGCCGGGAAAGGCAAGCGGCGGGGCCGACGCTATAAGCACAAAAAGAGCGTCCTCATCATCTGTACGAGGCCCGTGTTGGCAGCGCGCAATTTGCCCGGAGTTGATGTCGTAGCTGTGGATCAGTTAAACGTCGAGCTTCTAGCCCCAGGTACGCACGCCGGTAGACTAACAATATGGACCCAGTCGGCGATAAATGCCTTAGGAAAAGGGTAGAGTCATGTTGAAACACGCGTATGTAACTGAGAAGGCGACAGCCCAGCTCGACAGAGAGAACAAACTCACGTTCATCGCTGACGTCGAAGATACAAAAGACGACATAAAAAAAGCGGTGGAAGAAATCTACAACGTCACGGTCGTCGACGTGAAGACGCTCGTTACACCCAAAGGGCTCAAAAAAGCTACTATTACGCTTTCAAGCGACGATTCTGCTGAAGAGATCGCATCAAAACTTGGAATCTTCTAACGGAGTTGGGATATGGGCAAGAGAATTATATCGCAAAATCGGGGCAAGGGAACACCGACCTATCGGGCACCGTCTCACCGCTATAAGGCCGCCTTGAAATTGATCAAAGCTGACAAGGATGAGGATGTGAAAGCGCGCGTAGTTGAGGTTCTTCACGACCCTGCCCGCAGCGCCCCCATAGCGCGAGTTGAGTTGGCGGATGGAACGGAGCGCTTGATACTAGTACCAGAGGGCCTTTGCGTGGGCGACGAAATCGCGTGCGGAGCGTCAGCAGAGGTCAAAGCTGGCAATATTCTGCCGCTTGCCGAAATCCCGGAAGGGGTGCCGATCTGCAGTATTGAATCGCAACCTGGCGACGGAGGTTGTTTCGCGCGGGCATCCGGCGTCTACGGGATGCTGATCGCGCACGACGTGCAAAAAACTGTCGTGCAACTGCCCAGTGGCGAAATGAAATGGCTCCATCCGCATTGCCGAGCAATGATAGGAATGGTGGCAGGCGGAGGGCGCCTTGACAAGCCCTTTGTCAAAGCAGGCAAGAAGTTCCACAAGATGCGTTCAAGAGCAGCAAAATATCCTCGTGTGCGCGGGGTTGCCATGAACGTGGTAGACCACCCATTTGGCGGTGGTGGTTGGCAGCATCCGGGCCGCCCAAAAACGGTTAGCCGAAATGCTCCACCGGGCCGGAAAGTTGGCAGCATTGCAGCTCGCCGCACCGGTAAACGATAGTCAAACCAAGAGCTGGTGAAAGTATGGCTAAGAGAAGAAAAGTAGAAGCGCCGCGCCGAAAGGAAGAGTTCTCGTATAGGGGGCATTCCCCTGAGGAGCTCAAGGACCTGGAGCCCGATAGATTGGCTCAGCTCCTTCCTGCGCGTCAACGCAGAAAGCTCAAGAGAGAACTCACGGAAGATCAAAAAAAGCTTTTGCAAAAGATACGAGAGGGCAAAACCATCCGCACCCATCAGAGAGACATGATCGTTCTCCCTGAGATGTTCGGCACCTCGATCGGAGTCCACGACGGAAAGACGTTCGCCATCGTCGAGATTATGCCGGAAATGATAGGGCATTACCTTGGGGAATATGCGCTCACACGGCGACGCGTATCACACGGCGGTCCGGGCGTGGGAGCGACACGATCCAGTAGATACGTTCCATTGAAGTGATCTAATGGCGTTCACAAAGTATTCAGTCGAGTTTGACAACGAGAAAACGGCCCGCTCGCAAGGCCATGAGCTTCACGTATCGCCGCGGCACTGCGTGGAGATATGCAGGGAGCTGCGGGGAAAGTCGCTCGCAGAAGCCAAATCCTATTTGGAAGGAATTATTGAGCTCAAGAAGCCCGTGCCGTTCAAGCGCCACAATTCAGGCGTCGGACATCGCGCGGGGTTAAGTGGATGGGACGCAGGCCGATTTCCGGAGAAAGCAGCCCGGGGCATACTTACGGTCGTAAAGAGCGCGGAAGCGAATGCTGAATACAAAGGGCTCGATTCGGATCGAATGCAGATCGTCCACAGTTTGGCGAGAAGGGGGCGGGTCATTGAAGGTAGGATGCCTCGCGCGATGGGACGCGCCACCGCAAAGAACACGTCCACGGCAACGGTCGAAATCGTGCTCCAGGAGTTTGAAAATGGGGATTGAGAAAAAATTCATAGAGGAGGGCTTGAAGAGATCTCAGATGAACGAGTACTTCAACAAGGAGCTAGAGCGCGCCGGCTATGGTGGCATGGAGATCAATCGTACTCCTCTTGGCACGCACATCACCTTATACGCAGAGAAACCCGGAATGATCATCGGAAAGAGCGGCAAAACGATCAGACGAGTCACCCGGGAGCTCGATGCGAATTTCAAGCTCGACAACCCACAGCTCGACGTCCAGGAGATCGAAGTTCCGGAGCTAAACGCGCAAATAATGGCGCACCGTTTAGCTAACGCGCTTGAGCGGGGCTGGTATTTCAGAAAGGCAGGACAATCGACGCTCCAGCGGGTTATGGACGCCGGTGCGCTTGGATGCGAAGTAATCCTAGCGGGAAAGATCACCGGCCCGCGATCGCGAACCGAGAAGTTTCTCGCCGGATACATTAAGCACTGCGGTAAACCTGCTGAAGAGCTGGTAATGAAAGGCTACGCAGTCGCGAAACGGAAACTTGGGATCATCGGAGTCAAAGTCTTCATCGTGCCTCCCGGAGTTAAACTTCCTGACGACATACGACTGATCGAACAAATACCAGCAGAAGAGGTGGGGTCAAATGGCAATACTGAGGAGCCAAGAGATACGCAAGATGAAACCGGATAAACGAAGCGAGCAGCTTGACGATCTGATCGCGGAACTCTTAAGAGAGAGGGCGCTTGTGTCTGCAGGCGGCGCTCCAGAGAATCCGGGAAGACCAAGGGAGCTCCGAAGGACCATCGCTCGAATCCGCACAATTATGAACGAAGAGAAGAACGCCCGACCAGAGGGTACGTAGGTGCTATGAGAATTACTCCTCAGAACTTCGTGAATCACGAGCTCATTGGTTTGCATGTGACGCTGGTGAAGAGCACTAACAAGGACGCCGTGGGCTTGAGTGGGTGGATCATTGACGAGAGCAGAAACATTTTCAAATTGGAATGCTGCGGACAGGAAAAAACGGCCGCCAAGCGCCACAATACATTTGAATTCACGCTGCCGGAAGGCGACAAAGTACGAGTACCAGGAGATCTTGTCCTGGGACGCCCAGAAGACCGCGTAGCAAAGAGTATTAGAAAATTGCACAACAGGTGACAACATGCGAACGAATATCGGCTTTGACGTAGCCGCGCCCACAGAGGAGTGCAAGGACCGCAACTGTCCCTTTCACGGGACGCTTTCTGTGCGGGGGCAGGTGATCGATGGAACGGTGGTGAGCGACAAAACTGCCCGAACCGTTGTGGTGCAGCGGGAGTACCTGAAATACATTCCGAAGTACGAACGGTACGAAAAGAGGAAGTCGAAACTACACGCTCATAATCCAGATTGCGTCGCAGCAAAAACGGGAGACCGCGTTAGCTTAGCAGAATGCCGGCCGCTGTCCAAGACTAAGTCGTTCGTGGTGATTAAAGTACTATGAAGAGCCTGAAGGCGAAAATTCCTCGATCGCTCGCAACGAGCTCGAAAATTGACTGCGTCGATAATACGGGGGCAAGAACCCTTGAGATTATCGCGGTCAAACGGTATCGGGGGGTCAAGAAGCGGCAACCCAAGGCGGGATTAGGCGAGATGGTCATAGTATCGGTGAAAAAAGGGGCGCCTGACATGCGCCGACAGATACTCAAGGCTGTCATCGTGCGGCAGAAAAAGGAATTCAGAAGGCCTGACGGGACGAGGGTGAAGTTTGAAGATAACGCAGCCGTCATCACCGATGACAACGGGGAGCCCCGCGGAACTGAGATCAAGGGGCCGGTTGCCCGCGAAGTCGCAGAACGCTTCGGCAAGATTGCTTCGGTCGCTCAAATGATAGTGTGAGGGTTCAGAGTGGTAAATAGAGTTTCGTCTAAGCAACCGCGAAAACAGCGGAAAGCGCGAATTGATGCTCCTCTCCACGTGCGTCAGAAGTATCTGCACGCGCCTCTCGAAAAGAAGCTTGCGGATAAATATAAGCGCCGAAGGGTTCAAATACGGAAAGGAGACACAGTAAAGGTGCTTCGTGGGGACTCCCGCGATCATGAAGGAAAGGTGGCGAAGGTTAACCTCAAAGAGGAGTCGATCGAAATTGACGGCGTAACGGTGCACAAGGCCGATGGGTCTGAGGTGGCACGGCCCGTACATCCTTCAAACGTGATAATTACAAAGCTTGAGCTCAAAGACAAACTCAGGACCAGTAAACTAGAGGAGGAATAGCGTGCATCAAAAAAGAATCTCTGCACCAAAAAGCTGGCCAATCGCAAAAAAGACTAGTCACTGGGTCATTGCTCCCTCTCCCGGCGCACACTCGAGAGAGGCCGTTCCAATACTAGTCGTGCTGAGGGACATGTTGCACCTCGCCGACAACGCAAAAGAGGCGAAGCGGATTTTGCATAACGGAAGCGTGACGGTAAACGGCCGCGTGGTGAAGAAGCACAAAGCTCACGTCGGCCTATTCGACGTGTTGGCGACTGCAGGCAAAAGCTACCGCATGCTCCCCAACCCCCGCGGGAAGTACGAGCTAACTCAGATAGACGATGAGGAAGCGAAGCGCAAGCTGGTTCGTATTGACAACATTACGGTCGTGAAAGGGGGCAAGCTTCAGTACAACTTCCACGATGGAACGAACGTACAGCTCGAAGAAAAATACAGCACTGGTGACTCACTTGTCTTTTCACTGCCTGATTATCGCGTTGTTGACCGATATCAGCGCAAAGCCGGCAAAAAAGCCATGATCGTGGGAGGAAAACACTCTGGCGAGACTGGCATGATAGTAGAGTTAAGGAAGATGGCGAGTTCGCGTCCGAATATGGTGAGAATTGAACAAGACGGCAAACAATTTGAGACCATAGAAGACTACGTCTTTGCGACGGGCAGCGGTGGTGACTGATCGTGGTTGAGGCCATTACGGAACAAAAGCAAACTGATAACCCTATGACGAAGCCGACGCTTGACAAGGTGACCGTCCACATAAGTGTCGGTGAGGGGGGCCAAAAGCTGATCAACGCGGAGAATATCGTAAAAACTCTTACCGGGCAAGCCACGGTGCGAACGTCAGCGAAGAAGACGCAGCCCATATTCGGGATAAGAAAAGGACAGGCAATAGGATGCAAAACGACTCTGCGAAGAGAACGAGCAAGCGCGTTTCTTCGCAGCTCGCTTGAGACTAGGCAGAATTTCGTGCACGAGTTTCAGTTTGATGACACCGGCAACGTGTCATTCGGCATCGTCGATCACACCGATTTCCCAGGAATGACCTATGACCCCCAAATAGGCATATTTGGCATGGACGTAATTGTGTCACTCAAGAAGCCAGGCTATCGCGTCGCTCGGCGTCGTGCGGCGCAACGACGCGTTCCCATTGGACATCGAGTTACGCGTGAGCAGGCAATTTCTTTCCTTCAAAACAATTATAACGTGGTGTTGGGATAATGGTCGAAAAAACACGGCGTGAGGCCCATGAATGCAGGCGCTGTGGACGCAAGCAAGGACTTGTCACGAAGTACGACATATACCTCTGTCGCCAATGCTTCCGAGAGATCGCCAGCGACATGCAGTTCGAGAAGTACAACTGAGGTGATGCAACATGGTTCTACTGGATCCGCTCGCAAACGCTCTTTCAGCGATTAAAAACGCCGAAGGCGTCGGTAAGAAAGAATGCTGCGTCAAGCCCGTATCAAAGCTTATCGGTAACGTCCTTCGCGTCATGCAGCAAGGGAACTACATAGGTGATTATGAGCTCGTCGAAGATGGGAAAACAGGCGTATTCAAGATCGAGTTGCTCGGTAATATCAACCGATGTGGCGCAATCAAACCGCGAAGTTCTGTTCACAGAACTGATCTCGAAAGATGGGAACAGCGGTATTTGCCGGCGCGCAACTTTGGTTTCCTGATACTGACGACGTCTGCTGGGATACTAACTCACGTTGAAGCACGAGAACGAGGTATCGGAGGGAAGCTAATAGCGTACTGCTATTAGGTGGCAGCCAATGGTCCAAGTCATAGAAAAAGAGGTTCCGATTGCCGACGCGGTCCGGGTTGAAGTTCACAACGGAATTGTTAGGGTAGAAGGTCCACGCGGAACACTCGAACGCGACATGTGGTACCCAAGCATCGACATACGTGTCGAGCCAGATAAGGTGTGCGTCGGGACCACCTTGGACAAGAAGACTCAGAAATCGATCGTAGGCACGTACGCTTCTCACATCGCGAACATGGTCATGGGGGTGACTGAAGGATTTCAATACAAGTTGAAACTGGTATACTCGCATTTTCCCATCCAAGTGAAGGTAGAAGGCAAAGTCGTATCGATCGAAAACTTCCTGGGTGAACGAAAGCCTCGAACCGCCAGAGTCATGGGGGGCTCTCTCGTTGCTATTCAGGGTGACGAATTAACCGTTACCGGCATCGATAAGGAACACGTAGGACAAACCGCCGCGAACATCGAGCAAGCGACTCGGATCAAGGGGCGTGACCCGCGCGTGTTTCAAGACGGCATCTACCTCATTGAAAAGGGCCTAGAGGCACGCACATGAAGGTTTTGAATGAAATGAATGACACTCAAGTTAAGGCGCTGATAGAGGCGGGGTACCGAACGGTGGACGATCTTAAGGGAGTGACAGCGGACGAACTTGCAAATGCAGGCCTCGATGCTGACCTTGCACAGCGAATTGCAGAAGAGTCTATTTCATTCAAGCATACGGAATTCAGCGGTAAACACAAGCATTTGCTCCTCGTTCGTAAGCGGCACGACAAACCCTGGTTCAAGCGCGACGATTACGAGAAGAAAAAGAAGCTCCCCCCGAGCTGGAGAAAACCACGTGGACTGTTCAACAAGATGCGGCGGGGGTTTCCAGATAAGGGCCCGGTTGTGCAAGTAGGATACGGCGCACCAAGCGCGATAAGGGGTTTTCATCCATCAGGATTCGAAGAAGTGCTCATCAACACTCCAGCTGATCTGGACGATGCGACGCCTCAGCAAGCCGTCAGAATAGGTCGTACGGTCGGCGCCCGCAAGAAGCAAGTCATTCTTGAGCGGGCGTTTGCCAAGGGCTTGAAGGTGCTCAATCCAGGACTGAAAGCTCAGGCCGCGGACAAAGACGATGGAACGACGGCTACAACGGAGGAGAAGCAGTGACCAGCTTATCGAACCAAAAGCGACTCGCTGCTGAGGTGCTTGGTGTTGGGGAAAGCAGAATATGGCTCGATCCGGAAAAGGTCACGGACGTCGCAAACGCTATCACCCGAGAAGATGTGCGCGGGCTCATAAAGGATGGTACCGTGAAATTTAAGCAAGCACAGGGCATCAGCCGCGGACGGGCACGCGGCAACGATGTTAAGCGCAAGAAGGGCCATAAAACCGGGCAAGGGACTCGTAAAGGAGCAAAGAAAGCCCGAAGCCCTAAGAAGCAGCTGTGGATGCGCAGGATCCGAGCGCAGAGAAGGACTCTGCGCGTCTTGCGGGCTAACAGCACGCTCGATCGAACCACGTATCGTCGCATGTATAGGAAAGCGAAAGGTGGCGAGTATCGAACTGTAAGCGTACTGAACACTCAAGCGGAAATCGCCATGGCCACGCGGAGGCAGAAATAATGGCGATCGGTCCGCGGTATCAGGTTCCTTTTCGACGGAGGCGAGACGGAAAGACGAACTACCATAAGCGGTTAGGTTTGATGCTTTCAGAATCGCCTCGCGTCGTCGTGCGAAAGACCGGACGCAATTTGATCGTGCAGCTTGTCGAACACGGAACTGCGGGTGATCGGACGTTGATATCCGCAAACGCGCTGGAGCTAAAGACGCTCGGCTACAAGGGTCCTACCGGGAACACACCTGCTGCGTACCTGACGGGGCTGCTTTTTGCAAGTCGAGCGCTTGCAGCTGGCCATTCGAAAGGGGTGCTCGATCTGGGACTTAATGCAAATTCACGAGGATCGCGAACTTACGCCGCCTTGCAGGGCGCCGTTGAAGCGGGGCTCGACATTCCACACAGTCGTCAGCCGCTTCCTGCGCCTGCTAGGCTGCACGGAGAGCATATTGTCGCGTATGCAGCCGATAATCCAACGCGTTTCACGCGCTATGGCTTAGAACCCAAAGACCTTCCAAATCATATTGACGCGGTGAAGCAACGTATAATCGAGCACGCTGCGCAGGAACGAACAGAGGATACAGGGGCACACAATGGCTGAAAGGAGAGAGGGATGGACACCGAAGACGAGGTTAGGACACCTTGTTTATGAGGGCAAAATAACGACGTTCGACGATGCTGTAGCCACTAGGCATCCGGTCAAGGAACCCGAAATCATCGATGTTCTCTTGCCTGAGCTGTCAGACGAGGTCTTAGATATCAACATGGTGCAGCGAATGACGGATTCTGGTAGGCGCGTGAAGTTTCGAGCCGCGGTGGCAATCGGCAATCGCGACGGATACATAGGCTTCGCCGAAACCAAGGATCTGCAAGCGGGACCCGCAATACGGAAAGCAATTGAAACTGCTAAGCTGAATCTCATCAAGATAAATCGCGGCTGTGGCTCGTGGGAATGTGGCTGCGGAGAAGCGCATACCGTTCCTTACACCGTCCGAGGTAAGGCGGGCTCCGTGACCGTTGCCCTGAAACCAGCGCCACGAGGCCTTGGCATAACGTCAGGCGGCACCGCGCGGAAGGTGCTTCAGCTTGCAGGTATAAAAGACGTGTGGACGCGATCGTCAGGACAAACGCGTACGACCATCAACTTTGCTCGCGCTACGTTTGAAGCCCTTAAGGCAACAACAACGGTGCGAATCGGCGGTGGAACGCAATGACGTACGCCGTTGTTAAGATGCGTGGGACGGTAAAGACAATACCCGACGTGCGGCGCACGCTCGAGTTATTAAATCTTAGTAGGACCAATCACTGCGTTCTCGTCGAGGACAACGCGCATTATAACGGCATGCTCCAAAAGGTGAAAGATTATGTGGCGTGGGGTCCCATCGACGGTGCAACCCTCGGTGTGCTGCTTGAAAGAAGGGGTGCGCTAAATGGTCATACGCGACTCACTAACGAGCACATCAAAGACCACACCGATTTTGATGACATTAACTCGCTTGCGACAGCAGTTGCCAGCGGAACGGCGACGTTGCAGGATGTGCCTGACCTAAAACCTGTGCTAAGGCTCCATCCACCGCGCAAAGGCCACAGGGGCATAAAAAAACCGTTTCCAGAAGGTGTTCTTGGATTCCACGGCAGCGAAATCAACGAATTGCTTCTCAAGATGAGGTAGATAATGAGTGTCAAAAACAAGGCCAAGAAGTTTCGAGGCAGTCGCACGTGTGGCGGCGGCACTCATAAGAACCGTCGCGGTGCAGGAAGCCGAGGAGGACGTGGCCATGCAGGCGGTTGCAAGCACCATTTTTTGAAGGAGCTTTTGCTTGGCCGGGGTTATGGTAGTTATGGGTTCGCGAGGCCGCAAAAGGTGCTCAAGTACCCGACAATGATTGACGTAGGTGCTCTTGACGAAACTGCTGAGCGACTTGTGGAGCTAAAGCAGGCTAAGGTGCGCACCGGCAAGTATTACATCACGCTCGATGTCGACAAAGTGCTGGGAAAGGGCCGCGTAACTAAGCCGCTTATCGTAACAGCAAGAGGTTTTTCGAAACGAGCACAAGAGAAGTTAGAATCAGCAGGCGGGAAAGTAAAAATCGCAGAGCCATGACCTTCTGCCAGTGATCGACCCGTAATCAGTTAAGCGCAGCGAATCATGAGCGAGCACCCAACGATAGACAGAATTGAGCCCCTCCTGCAGAGACTTCCTGCAGTTTCTAAGCCCGAAGGGCACGTGCACTTCAGACGGAAGCTCACGTGGACGATTGGCGTTTTACTTATATACTTCATCCTAACAAACGTCCGTCTTTTCGGACTTTCACCTGCATCGCAGGACCTTTTCGGCTTCTACCGCGCAATAATGGCCGGAAGCCAAGGCTCCCTCGTTCAGCTTGGCATTGGCCCAATCGTGACCGCCTCGATCATACTGCAGCTCTTCAAGGGAGCGGACATCATAAAGCTCGACACGAGCGATCCTCGAGACCAATCAGCCTACCAGCAGCTGCAGAAGCTTCTGATCTTCGTCATGATTATTGTCGAAGCCGCGCCGCAGGTGCTTGGAGGTTTCCTTCAACCCGACCCGGCTATTGCTGCTTCGACTGGTATCGGGCTTCAGGGCATTTCCTTGCTTATATTTATCCAGGTTTGCATTGGCGGCGTGCTCGTGCTGTTTCTGGATGAAATTGTGAGTAAATGGGGAGTTGGCTCGGGAGTCGGCATTTTTATCGTGGCCGGAGTTGCCCAAGGCTTGGTAACTGGGACCATTAATTGGGTAACTAATCCTTCGACCGGATTGCCGGTGGGCTGGATCCCAGGCTTGGTTCAAATCTTCCAGACCTTCACCGTCCAGCAACTGCTTACCGCACAAGGACTGATATTCCTGCTTAATCAGGGCCAAATTTTGGCCATAATAAGCACGGTGGGTATATTCGCAGTTGTTGTCTACGTTGAAACCACGCGCATAGAGATCCCTCTGGCGCACAGTTCCGTGCGCGGCGCGCGAGGCAGATTCCCGGTGAAGCTCGTCTACGCGAGCGTGTTGCCGTTAATACTAGTTCGGGCACTTCAGGCGAACATTCAGATGATTGGTATCCTCCTTTACAACGCTGGGTTCACGTGGGTCGGGACGTATGTGAACAATCAGCCGACAAGCGGCCTGATGTATTATCTGGCGCCAATCAATGGCCCGAGTAACTGGATCCCGGGGTTAACCACGAACCCGGGATGGCAAGTCGCGCTGCGGTCAGGAATTGACATCTCCTTTATGGTCATCGGGGGGATCATATTCGCCCTCTTCTGGGTGGAGACTACTGGCATGGGCCCAAAGGCCGTTTCCGAGCAAATTCAAAGTTCCGGGATGTCGATCCCCGGCTTCCGCCGTGACCCCAAAATTATTGAACGCGTCATGAAGCGGTACATTCCGAAAGTAACCGTTATAGGGGGTGCTTTCATAGGGTTATTGGCGGTCGTTGCGGGTTTTTTGGGAACCATAGGAAACGTGGGCGGCACAGCGTTGCTCCTCGCGGTGAGCATCACGTACACGCTTTACGAGTCCCTTGCCAATGAAGAAATGATGGAGATGCACCCGATGCTGCGTGGCTTCTTGGGAGGGTAACCTCTCTAACGTTGAGATCGATCCTCTTGACTTCGAAGCTAAGTTGACATTTTGCTGCGCGTCCATAGGCGTTTTGATCGCATGAGCGGCTTTGATGGGCGAAGCTGCCCCTCTACGATTGCGTAAGTTAAAGTAGGATGGTTAGGATAGTTCCCTACACAAGTTGGGGCAACAAATGCGGAAAGTAGTAATTCTGACGGGAGTTCCAGCAAGCGGCGGGACGACGGTTACAAGGAAAGCTATTGGACGCTTGGAAGCACAGGGCCAGCCTTTGAAAATGGTCACCTATAGCGACGTGATGCTGGATGAGGCGTTGCAGCGCGGTTGGGTTAAGATAAGAGATGACATCCGAAAGCTAGATCCAGCTAGGCAGCGCGATCTCCAAAAGACTGCCGCGCGCACGATATCAAAAATGGCCACGACTCCGCTTGTTGTTGACACGCACGCAACGGTGCGAACACCGGGCGGGTACCTTCCTGGTTTGCCTACATGGGTTTTGGACGAACTTGAGCCCGAACTCATACTTATTGTCGAAACAGCACCTAACGAAATTATTCGGCGCAGAAATGCAGACAAGTCAAGACAACGCGACGCGCAAGATGCGACGGGTGTTCAGGAGCACCAGGAAGTTAACAAAGCAATATGCATGGCGTACGCCGCACACACGGGAGCAACGGTCAAGATACTGCAAAATCCCGACGGAAAGCTTGATGAGGCAGTCGCTGAACTGGTGGCTACGTTGCAGAAAGGCTGAGCTCATCTCCAGCGCTTAGCGGGTGTGCGATCGTGTTGCTTACCATTAGCGGATTTGCAGGCAGCGGCAAGACGACGGTAGCAACCGGTTTATCGCGAGAACTCGGCTTTGCACGCATCTCGGCGGGACAGGTATTCAGGGAACTCGCGCGCGAGCGCGCAATGAGTCTCGAGCAGTTGAGCCAGCTTGCGGAAATAGAACCGGAAATCGACAAAATGATTGATCGACGACAAGCCGAGCTCGCGCAGTCGCGAGAACACGCGGTCGTCGACGGACGGCTTTCGGGCTGGGTTCTTAAAGCTGACATCGCCGTTTGGCTCAAAGCGCCTTTAGAAGTACGAGCACAGCGAATAGCGGGAAGAGAAGGCAAGCGGCAGGCGGCCGCTCTGCACGAAACACGCCTGCGTGACAGCAGCGAGACCGCGAGATATCACACGTTTTATGATATCGACGTGACGAACCTTGACATCTATGATCTTGTCATAGATACAACGCACTGGGACCAATACGCCGTCATCGCTATCATCGCGCAGGCCGTGAATGCGTTCCGGGAAAGTTGACAAACGATGACGAATCCTATTGCGCAGCAACGGACCATAGACGAGTTGCTTCAAAAAGGCGTCATAAATCTCGATAAACCAGCCGGACCTACGAGTCACGAAGTAGCCGCGTGGGTAAAACGAATTTTGCATATTAAGAAAGCGGGCCACATCGGAACGCTGGATCCTAAGGTTACCGGTGTGCTCCCGATATTGTTGCAAGATGCGACAAGGGCAGTGGGGGCGCTGGCGAACTTGCCCAAGGAATACGTTTGTGTAATCCATCTACATAAGACGGTTCCCGACCCCTTGGTGCGGGACATGCTAAGGGAGTTTACGGGGGTGCTATATCAGCGCCCCCCTCTTAAATCGGCGGTAAGGCGTCAAATTCGCAAACGCGAGATTTATTACATCGATGTGCTCGAACGGCAGGGGAACGACGTTCTTTTCAAAGTGGGATGTGAGGCCGGAACGTACATTCGTAAGCTGTGCCACGACGTCGGCGAAGCGCTAGGGGTGGGTGCGCACATGCAGGAGCTCCGTAGAACCAAAGCAGGTCCATTTGATGAATCGAAGCTGAGCACATTGCACGATTTGACAGACGCATACCATTTTTGGATCGAAGATAACGATGAAGCTCCACTGCGAGATATAATAATGCCAGTCGAGCGCGCGCTTAGCCACCTTCCAAAAATCATCATCAGAGATACTGCCGTGGACGCTATTTGCCACGGGGCTCGACTCGCAGAACCCGGCGTCATCTCGTTACCTGATGTTGACACGAAACAGCTGGTTGGTATTTATACGGCGCGAGACGAGATTGTTGCTCTCGGCATCTCTGTACTCCAAGGCGGAGTCATCGCCGAAGTCAAAAGAGTGATGATGGAGCCAGGTACGTATCCCCGCTATTGGAAGTCTAGAAAAATACGCAAGCACGAAGAAGGCGCGTAACTAACCGCCACTGCTTCGAGCAGCACGAACGCACGTGAGCAAAACAATTTTGATTTCAGCCAATAAGCGGGTTCCATATACGCCTGCGTTCGTTCCTATAACGCGCGTCTCGCGTCAAGCGATCACATTTCAACTTTTGAGGTTTAACTAGTGCCAATAAAGATATGCGCAGTTTATGGGTCCTCTAAATCGGGGAAGACCACTACCGTCGTTGAGATCCTAAAGGAGCTGCGATCGCGCGGTTATTCAGTATCCACGATAAAGGACGTCCACGTGGAACACTTCGTCTTCGATGTTGTTGGAAAAGATACGTGGCGCCACTGGAAAGCTGGAGCCGAAGTTGTTGGCCTGCGGGCGCCCGACGAAAGCGTTCTTATGATAAAACGACCAGTGATGCTTGATGAACTGATACGACATATCACCAGCGATTACGTGGTTCTTGAGGGATTTAGGGGCGCGAGTCTGCCGAAGATACTATGTGCAACAGACGAAGAGCGCGTGAAAGATGGATTGCAGAGCACGGTTTTTTGCATTTCAGGATTAGTGTCTGAGCACCTCTCGAATTACAAGGGCGTACCGGTGATAAACGCACTTCTTAATGCCCCAGATTTGGTGGATCTTGTGGAGCGCAAGAGCCTGGAGCTTTAGTTACGTCATTCCAGCTCTCGCTTGCGACCGCGCTCGCTCTTCGAAAGCCGTTTTAGGTCGCTTCTTCTATTGATGTTATACAGCAGTGACTCATCGCGAATGACAAGCATCGTTTCTTGTTGTAATTGATCGAGGTGGCTTGCATCGACGATGTTAATGCCCGTAGGCACAAGCAACTTAGCGTCTGCCGCGAATATGAGGTCAGGTGGTACATCGGCCTCATCGCAAAACTCGTAGGGGAGGTAGACCCCGAGTGCAGAACTCTCTGCTTTGGAGCCACGCTCGATAATCCGGTCGATGAGACGATAGTCGATAAGAGGAAGGTCAGCTGCGATGATAAGAACGGGGCCTTGAAGGCCCAGTCGCTTGCTCGCCCAGCTGTAGTCTTGGATATATCCTCGCCCTGGCGCCTTTACTACTTGAATACGCGCTTCTCTTGCCCAGCGCGTCGTGCAAGGAGTTCGGGGAGAGGTTACCGTCACGACGCGTTCAATTTGCGATTTGTTCAAGGCGGCCAGTACGTGCGCAATGAGTGGCCTGCCTCTGAACTCCAACAGCGGTTTTTCAACGCCGCCTGAACCCAGCCGCTCTCCTTTACCTCCAGCCATGAGGAGCGCGAACGTGCAATCACCTACAATAAACTAATAGCAACAAGAGCGATCAAACGTCCTAGCTCATTCGACGAGCCTATAACGTCGCCATTTATTCCGCCGAACGCCATATTGGCGAGCTTCACCAGCCCAAGCGACAGGACTAGGGGGGGCAACAACACGAGGAGACCTCTCACGCCAAAACAGAGAACCGCCACTAGTGCTGCGAGAAGCAGTGCCACTGCGAAGGTCAACATCCCACTGTTTTCTGCAAAACGGGATCCAAGTCCCTGGTGCGTCGCTTTCCCAAGCGAGGCGACTTCAACCATCGAAAGCTTCGCTGCGACTTCAGCTGTGATCAACGCGGGTAGGAGCGCCGTTGACTTGATAGATACCACTGCAGCGAAAAGCAGCAGAAGAGAAAGGACACAAAATGCGATCCCGCCGACACCGATGTATGGGTCTTTGATGACTCGAAGCCGTTCTTGCATTGTTCCGTGCTTCAGTAGTCCATCGCCCACATCAGCTAACCCATCAAGATGGATGAAACCTGTTAGCGCATAGAGGGCTACGAGCGTCAGCGCGGCGCGGACAAAGTCGCTCACGTGCGGTATGAAGGCGAGCGCATAGCTGATCCCTCCGACCAATAGTCCGATCGCAGCTCCGACTAGGATAAAAATCCACATGCGCCTGGTCAATCTGTCGAGCGCTGCTTCATTGAATCCCACCGGAATCGTCGTTAAGAACCCGAAGCCAGACCGAATAGAGTCAAGGAGGCGTTGCGGCATCGGCTGCTCCTCTGTCGTACATGTTAGCCGAAACGCCGCCTATCAGGCCGGCGACGATATCATCCAAGAATGGCCCGAGCGATTTTAGAACTCCAGGTTTGAGCTTGTCGAATCGGGCATAATCGAAGTGTCCCTTGTACCCTCCAACGTACATTGATATTGCCATGCCCAATACCTCATCAGCTATCAGACAAGTCAAATCTTTTTCGTAGGAGACAGGATCGAGGTTTGGGATACGGCCTTGCCGTGCGTCCCTTTCCAAAGCTACTCCCGCATACAGAAGGACCCACACGTTGGGATCGGCCAGAGCTCGCCGAAGCTCGCTCGAGAAAACTTCTCGGGCCCGCGCTTCTGTTTCGACTCCTGGATGTGGAACCCATAGCAGCATAGCTGTATCGATCATATCATCTAGCGCGACACCCATTTCTTTCAACATTTCTTCTTTTATCATCACGACGCCTTCCGTCTCAGGTTCGTGGCCTGAACCAAAACTCTGCAAAATGGCGTATCGGGGCCTGCGAGGGTTAACACGTTGGCAGCCCGCCCTTCTCGACTCACACAGCGACGCTTCGACCTCAGTTCGTCAGACGGTTCGAGCGAATACCAAATAGTCGCGACCCAGCCAAGCTGCTATTGTGCAATTTCGACTAGCTCATCATCGTGTCGGACTCGTATTCCACGGCCTGAAATAGTACCGACTTGCTTAGCGCCGTCGCTGAGGTGTGCGATTCGTCTTGCCTCACGTTGAGGCGCAACAATAGCAAACCCCATCCCCATATTAAAGGTTTTGTACATCTCTCGTACGTCCACGCCTTCCGCTTGAATCACACTGAATATCTCTTGCGGTTCGAGAGGATCGGACAAGTTGAAGCCCAGCCGGGTAAGTCTTTTGAGATTCAGAAGGCCACCTCCAGTGATGTGCGCCAAGCCGTGGACCTCGCAATTCTTATTAATGTCGAGGATCTCTGAGTAGATCCGCGTTGGCACGAGCAGCTCTTCGCCAAGCGTGCGCTGCATGCTTCCGTGACGCGCGTAAAGGCTATATTTGGCCAGCAGTTTGCGGGCGAGCGTCAGGCCGTTACTATGAACTCCGCTACTCGGAATGCCGACAACGGCGTCTCCGTTCTCGATCTTATGGCCGGTGACAAGGTCTTCTTTTGAAGCAATTCCTATGCAGCTGCCTGCCAAGTCGAACCCCCTCACGATATCGGGGAGGCTCGCAGTTTCACCGCCTACTATGGATACATTAGCTATCTTCGCCCCTTTTGCGAGCCCCTCCCCGATTTGATCGGCAATAGAAGGCTCAATGCTCTCCATTGCGAGGTAATCGACAAAAGCCATTGGCTCCAAGCCCATTGCGTAAAGGTCGTTCACGTTCATCGCCATGCAATCGATTCCGATGGTCTTCCAGTTTCCCATTTCCGTTGCGACGAGAACCTTCGATCCCACGCCGTCCGTGGTGATACCAATAATGAAATCGCCCATGTCAAGAAGTCCGGCGTAGGCGCCTTCGATGTTGATCGGACTTCCGCGTCCCTTCTTCTGGGTCGTAAAATGTCTTCGAAGGGCTCTTATTGCCTCTTCTTCAGCGCTGATGTCTACTCCTGATTCCGCGTATGTGCGGGGGTGCTGCGACTTCATGATAAAACCTGCGCGTTAGGAACTAGCCGAGGTGAAAGTGCACTACCTCGCGGGCCTAGTCGCTCGTAAGCGTCGAGCGATTGATATTCGTTTGTCGAAGCATCTGCGCTCGGCTAAAAGCAGTTAGGGTTTGTACCTTAAAAAAAGATCGTTTGCAGCTTAGCAAAAACCGGCTTAGTGATGGCGATATTCGATTCATCTGAATAGGAGCTATTGCGATCCCGAAAGCGAGAACTCCTCGTGAAGACTCTCTACAGCGCGACGTACTGAATCTCGTTTCAAAACGAAAGAGACGTTATGCTCAGTGGAGCCTTGGCTGATCATGATGACGTTGACGTTGATACTCCCCATACGGCTGAAAATCCTGCCTACTATGCCGGGCTTTCCTGCCATTCGAGAGCCGACCAAGGCTATCGCACTCACGTCCTCGTTACACGAGATCTCTTTGATGACGTTGCCATTAAACTCATTCTTTAGCCCGTGCAGAGCAGTCAAGGCGCTGCTCAAATGTTCCTCCTCGACAAGCACTGATATGTTTGCTTCACTCGATCCTTGACTTATCATAATGATATTAACGCCTGCTTCGGCAAGCTTCGCGAACACGTGGGCTGCAACACCAATGGTTCCCGCCATTCCGGCGCCTGAGAGGGTAATAAGAGCAACGTTGTTAACCGCCGTTACAGCTTTAACGAGACTTTGGTCATTGGCGACCGTATCAACGATAGTCGTGTTTGCGCCGTTAGGGTTGAATGTGTTTTTTACGCGCACGGGGATACCCTTAGTTACGGCCGGTTCAATCGTTTTCGGGTGTATGACCTTCGCTCCAAAATAAGAGATCTCCATCGCCTCAGCGTAAGACACCTGTGGAAGCGTGCGGGCGTCAGAAACGAGCTTAGGATCTGCGGTCATGATACCGTCAACGTCAGTCCAAATCCATATTTCGTCTGCGTCGACGGCGCTTCCGATGATTGACGCTGTATAGTCCGACCCGCCTCGGCCTAAGGTTGTGATGATGTTGTGAATGTTATACGCGATGAAACCGGTGATGACCGGCACGACGCTCACCTTGAGGAGAGGCACAAGCCGCTCGTGGACTCGTCGTTCCGTAATTTCCGTAGGGCGCGCGCCGCGGTGCTTACTATCGGTAATGATGCCCGCTTCTCCACCCGTTAAAAAGACTGACTGGACCTTGAGCGATTTCAATGCACCAGAAACGATCGGAGCAGACATCCGCTCACCGAAAGACGAAATGTAATCGTACGATCGGTCAGTGAGTTCGCCAAGGTGATATATACCCGTAAGCGCGTTTTTGAGCTCTTCAAGCCGTGTCTCTATCTCTGATATGACTTCGGTAATGATCATCTCATCTTCGATTGCGGCGTAGGTAGCGTCGAAATGCCTTTTACCCACCAAGTGAACGAATTCTGCGACCTCGGTAATCTCGGCATATTCACTGGTCAACCGCTCTGCTATGGTTTGAAGCTCATCTGTTAAGCCAGACATCGCAGAAACGACGACAGCAATCTCGTTTCCCTCATCATAATAGCTTCGCACAAGCTCTCCGACCTGCCTTATTCTTGAGCCATCGGCGACCGAGGTGCCGCCGAATTTCATCACGTATCTCATTTTGACTGAACCTCGTGGGCTGCGTTTTAAGCTAAATTATCCCGTTTGTTTGTATTAAAGCCTTCTGGCAGGATGCAAGAGCTTCGTGGAAACGACAAGAAGATTTTAGTAGCAGACATAGCCTGAAACTGGTAGCGTCAAGCGTTTCGCCGTCTGAGCATACGGCATTGTTGCCAGCACTCTTTTTTTCGCCAGAGGGCTCCAATCTCTCAATAGTCTTGACACTGGTAACGTCCATTGATTCACGATGCAACGCGCCCAGTATGAGGAGCAGCTTGGCGTGATCGCCGTCCTGATTATATGGCCAGTTTTTTTCGCCTACATTTTCTTCGCTCGTTGGAGGCACCGCTGATCGTCGTTTTGTGTATCACGCAATTCAGGAGCTTTTGCGTCTTCTTCACGCGTTTTGTCAGAGTAGAGGCGGCACAGGAATCGTTCACAATAAGTTAAAAACGACGAATATGACGTAAATAGCGGCCACAAAAGGCAGGGTCGCTATCGCCACGTATTGCAGCACGCCCCAGTTCAGCACTTTCCTCCCGTCGAGGGGCCCTATCGGGAGCAAGTTAAAGGCGGATAGCCATATGTTGATTGCAAAGCCGTATAGTCCAACGTAGTTAAGCAAGCTGCCTAGGGGCGTCAGCAGCGACAGCGTCAGCAAGTACAGGAGCAGGTACAGCCCGCCTAACCCCAAATTAAGGAGCGGCCCAGCGGCTGATATTATGCCATTTTGCCGCTTGGTGATGTTTGGGCCATAGATCATGGTGGCTCCAGGAGCTGCGAACACGATGTGAGTTACATAGGCGAACAGGATCGACAGCCCCAAGGTGACATAGTTCGCTCTGAATTCAGACCAGAATCCAAAACGCTGGGCTGTGAACTTGTGTAAAAGCTCGTGCAAGACGAAACTTGAGCCAACAACCAGAAGCGGCACTGTGAGTGTGACAAGGATATCCTCCAATGATGCGTTCGACAAGCTGACTCCGCTAAATGCAAGATAGAAGGCGAATGAAACGCCCAACCACGCGGCGAAGAGATCAACGAGTTCTTTGCTGCTTGTTGAATGCCGTATCTGCATTATGCGAACCCCCCTATAACGTGTGAGAGCGCAGCGTGCAAGATATCGTACGGGTTAACGCCCGTCATAGGAAATATTACGAGCAGAGCGATGAACGTAGCTAGGGTGCTCCCCACGTTAACCGCCACAGCAACTACTAGTATCCGAAAAAGCTTATTTGAGAGCAGCTCCCGCACAGACGAAGCCTTGGTGATTCCTAAAAAATCTTCGGTTCCAGGTGGCCGCTTGGCTGCTTCGATCAGCCCGGCGATCACGCCAACCTTGAGGAAAGGGAGCGGAACAAAGGGGCTGAAGCCTGCGTATCCCGCAGACGCTGCGATGGCGAGCGGATGACTTCTGCTGGCTGTGGCAAAGCTAGCGGCAAAAACAGCGTGAAGCACAAACCAGTACCCAAAAGCGAGCAGCACAACGCCTAGCGGAGCGCCAGAAAGAAACATGAGTGCAAATAAACCTACGATTACCGCTAAAAAGACCATGCCCGCGATTTTTGTCAAATTCACGCGTCTTTTTGGGACAGCGTTAAGCTCTTCAAGCGGCGGAATAAGCTCCGGATGATCAAGAAAGTGCTTAATCCCCTCTTTGTGGCCGGCGCCGACGACAGCGACGATTTTTCCGCGTAGCTTTAGCAAATTTCCGGCCAGATATGCGTCCCGTTCGTCAACAAGCACCTGCGCAGCGCTTGGTGAGAACTGCCGCAATTCACTGACCAGCTGTGAAATAACGTCATCGTTTGTGATGTCTTCGAGGTCTATTTCCTCGTCGCTCGTGGTAATCCCAAGAAGGGCGATAAGCATCTTCAGCTTCTCGATGAGACGCATCTTTGCCCAGAATCGAGCAATGGTTATGTTGATATCTCGATCGACGAGTGCTACGCTCGCTCCGACGCTCCCTGCCACTTCAATAGCGGAGAGCATCTCGCTCCCGGGCTTGACTCCGACTTCTGAGCCGAGCTTATTCTGTACATACGCAAGCAGCCAATGCACTAAGAACTGGTACAACCTACCGCTTGAGAGGACGTCCTTAATCGACGCACTTTGCTGTTCGGGGTGCGTCAACGCCTGGTACCGGCCGGGATCTAATTCCACCGCGACGACATCAGGCCGTTCGGCTTCAATAGTGCGCTGTACCTCTCGTATACTCTCTTCGGAGATGTGCGCAGTTCCGACAATGATGATCTCTGCCGGCTGATCAGGACTCTCATACATCGCGTGCTGCTTCCGCTATGCTTTGATCACAGTGCCGTCAGGGCCGACGATCTGTTCTCGCGCCTCCCCCAGCAAGGTCATCGCGCTCATGACGTCTTTCTGTGTGATGATCCCGACCACGCTGCCTCCCTGAACCACGGGAATCGCTTCAAGCCGCCGTTGGGCGAGCTTGACGAAGACCTCAGAGGCCTCATCATCGGGCGTTACGGGCTCAACGTTGCGTATCATCACGTTGCCTACCATTATGTCATCTCGTCGGTTCGGAGGCACCTGATGCACGTTAGTGAATGTAACAAGGCCTACGAGATTGCCGCTGTCGACGACAGGGTAACTTGCGTGTTTGCTCTGAAACATGACCTCAATCAGTTGGGTGATCATCATCGATGGAGGCACGGTCGCTACCTCAGCCGTCATGATGTCGCGCACCTTAATGCCTGCGAGCGTCTGAGTGATCGTGGTCTGTCGCTCCTCATCAGACGCGGCGATGTAGATGAAGAAAGCTATGATGATCAAAATCGGACTAAAGAACAGTCCGACGATGCCCATCCCGATTGCAAAGATCTTGCCGATTTGGACGGCAGTATGCGTCGCCTTTAAGTAGGGCTGCCGACTGGCAAGCCATGCCCGGAACACGCGTCCGCCATCCATAGGAAATGCTGGGAGAATATTGAACCCGCCGAGAACAAGGTTGATATACGCAAAGTTCTCCAAGAACAGATTTGGCACAGTTGCGGTCACTGCAAGGCTTAATGCGAAAAAGACCGCGCCGAGGCCTAGACTGACCAGTGGCCCGACTAGCGCAGTTCTGAACTCGAGTTTGGGATCTGTCGGGATTTCGATTGCGGAAACCCCTCCGATGAGGTAAAGCGTTATGCTTTTTACTTCGATGCCGTAGCGCAAGGCAAGAAGAGAGTGCCCAAGTTCGTGGAGCAGCACGAAAACAAAGATCATAATGCCCGCTATTGTCCCGTAAACGTACGCGTTGGGGACGGTTGCAAACCCTATAGGTGGGGGGGAGATAGCGAACGCGAAGGCGAAGAGGGGGATGATTAGAATGAGCGTAATATTGATTAGAATCGGGATTCCGCGAACGGTAGCGATTCGGAAAGACCAAGCCATATAATCCTAATTTAGCCTTTATTTGGCAAACTATATATCACTTTAGTCGATAGTGTATGGCGGAGTTTGTGCACGAAATTCAAAAGGGAGGTTGAAATGCGAATCGAGCTGACACAAATCATGGACCTCAACGTGTATACGGATAAGGGGGAATACGTAGGAAAAGTTGAGGATATCAAGATCGACACGAACGATAAAAGGGTAACTGGCCTTGTTATAGGCGACATTAACCATAACATCTTCGATATCAAGTACCGATTCGTAGTGATACCCTACAGGTTTGCAAAATCGATAGCTGACATAATTCTCGTAAGTAGCGTAGTGAAAACGCTCATCGGCCGAGCGAAGCCAAAAGAAGAAGCGTAATGAAAGAGCGCGAGATCTACGCAGGCTTGCGCACACTTGCCCCTTTTTTTGTGCGTGTTGACGGACGCAATTTCCGGCACGCGCTTTCGCTGCTCAAGCGTGAACAGCCGTACGATCTCGCCTTTGCCGAGTCAATGGGCGCCGCATCTGAAGCGCTCGTGCGGCGCAGCGGACTGCCCGTGCAGCTCGTTTTCACATTCTCTGACGAAGCAAATGCCCTATTTCGTGAAGCCCCATTTGACGGCAGGATCGAGAAGCTTGACTCCGTTGTCGCCAGCTTCTTCGCCAGCGCAGTGACACTTAACCTCCCCTCGGGCGTCCCTTTGGCATTTGATGCACGCATCATTCCTGTAAGCGCAATGGATATCCCGATCTACCTCGAATCGAGGCAAAATGAAACGTGGCGAAATCATGTGCACGCGTACGGTTACTATTACTTGCGGCAAAACGGTCAAACAGGACGAGAAGCTCACGCGACATTGCTTGGAATGACCTCGAGCGAGATGCACGAGCTAATGTTTAGCCACGGGGTCAATCTGGCGAAGACTCCCGCGTGGCAGAGGCGGGGAATCCTCGTCCATAAGCAAAGTTATGAGAAGGAGGGCTTAGATCGGATAACTGGTCGCCCGAGCACTACACGCCGATCAAGAGTCGTACAAAACTGGGATCTTCCCATTTTTAAATCGCCTGAGGGGCGCGAGATGCTCTTTGGGCTCATCGGCCCTACAATAAATAAATATTAATAATTATATATTAATATCTAGAGAAATAGGCTTTTTCAGCTACAGGTTCAAAGAGATAGTCGCCTGTTAAGCGGCGTGAACAAATCGGTAGCGGGTAAGGGTTAAGGAAGGGAAAGCATCGTGGCGTTAGGCCTTTTGGGAGCGAAACCGAAGGTTGCAAAGAATCAACAGGTGTCCCTGCTTGAGATCAAGAAGGGGCCGTTCTACGTTGTGGCGTCCGTAGAAGTCGGCAACACGACGACGAAGTGTATCCTCACCGCGACGAACATGCTTGAGGGCAAGGCCTACGTCGTCAACAAGGTCGTCAATATGACGCGCGACGTGCGCGACCCAAAGCCAGGCGAAGAAATCTTTGGTCGGACCCTGACCTATAAGCCGCTTACACGAAACAGCATTGCTGAAATGGTGAAGGGCACGCTCATCAAGTCCGTGCGAAACGCAAATCTCGAGCTTGCCGATGACCTCCATTTTGTCGTGCGTTCCACCGGCGTTGTCGCTGGTTTTGACCAGCCCGAGGATATTGGTGAGTTTATAAAGGCACTTGCCGACGGCTGCTTAATGGCGGGAGTTACAGCACGTAAAATGACGCCCGCGATGAGCCTTTACCACCTGCCAAAGAAGTTTCGCGAGTACAGTCTTCTCGACAAAGTCGCTTTTGACGGCTCGGTAAGCGGCGTGCTCCCTCCGATCGGCTCGACAGGGGTTGAAGTTGTCGCAAATGAAATGGAGGGGGAGCTCGCGACGGCTGGAATCAAGGAAGGCGCGAAATGGGCAGACGTTGACTTCAGAAATCCGTGCCTTTCTATGGATTTCGGGACAACTTTCAAAGGTCGGATCACCAACGACGTACTTCCCTACGCGAACACGATCGCGAACTTCTGTGGGATCTCTGGGGAAATCGTCGATTCAGTCGGCCGCGGCACCGGCCTGGTAGACGAAACGAGCGGCACGACGCTTGACCTCCCAAAGCTAAGCCGACTGAAGGTCAGCGTTGCGAGAGAACGGGACGTAAGAGCTCTCGCAAACGAGATCCACGAACATATTCGAATCGAGGAAGTCCCAAAAACGTCCAAGCGCTTTGGAAGCGTCCCCGTGAATCCTCACGCTGCGGCGCAAATCGGGTTGACCCTCATCGGCGTTGATTCTGGTGAAAACGGCAGTGACCTTCACCGCATTTCGAAAGTCGGTGGCGAGATCTACGAAGACTATGGGCTCGGAATGCTCTATGGCGTTATTGATTGGGTTTCTACCGGCATAGCCGAACGGATCATCAATACAGCTTTTACGAAAGGTCTGATCAATGACAAGGTGAGCATCGGGATAACCGGGCGCGCGGGCATAACCGGAAACAAGCCAAGTCACATCTTGAAGGCTATCAAAGAGATGGGCATCTATAGCAAGCCCGAAGACTACGTCGTGTTTGTGGATGATGGGCTAGCGCGAGGCGCGGCTATCATGGCACGATGCATGAATTCGCTTGGCACGCCCAAAAATCCGTTTGGAGGACTTAGAGGCGGCAGGTGCATATTGGGTCAGCGGATCAGACTGCAGACCTATTGAAAAGCTCGTCGCGCTCCCGACGTTTTTTTGCTGGAATTACGACGCCCGAGTCATGTGTACACGAGCTCTGAGCGGTTTTTGCAGTCGTCCTGCGTCATCTTGGAAACAGCTAGAATTTTGAAAGCTTTGGGTGGAAAGAAAACCCAAAGGAAGCCCGCGGCACAGTTTGACACGGGTGTACGACCTGCTAAAAAAAGAGCGGAAGTATTATAAAACAAAAGCCGTACATAAAAATATAACGATAATTATAAAGATACTGTTTGCATCGATAGTCTAACGTGACTGCGCCATCGGGACTAGAAAGATTGATAATCCGTTCGCGGAAGATACAACGATCGCAATGTTGAAACAACACGGACCGACACACAGAAAAGCACTCATTGGTCTCTCGCTGACGCTTATACTCTTGATATGCTTCTCCGTGATAAGCCCCGTGGCAGCGCAGACATCATCGCCTTCTAGTTCAACCACGGCTGCGAGTGCGCACTACCCGCCGTGGCCTGTGAACCTTTACGAGTTTTACAGATCGGATTGTCCGCATTGCCAGGCGCTCGCGCCTCACATTGCTGCGCTGGCAGCCGAGTATCCAACATTGCACGTGTATCAGTACGAAACGCAAAACGATGCGAATTTTAGCCTTTTTGAGACGTTCGAGAGCGCGTACGGAATGAAATTATTAGACACTGTCCCGACTGTTTTTGTCGGAAAGCAGTATTTCGTATCGGACTCTGCAGAACCACAGATCGACGCGGCTGTTGCACAAGCAATTCAACACGGAGCGACAGGCCCGGGTGACACATTAACTGGCCACGCTGTGCCAACGCCGACACCAGGAACCAAGAATTCGACCTCCTCTCAGAACGGGACGTTGGTGACTAGCCAGGGGAGTCTGCCATTGCCGCTGTTCATCACAACCGGCATAATCAGCGGGCTAAATCCGTGTGTCTTCTCAGTGCTTATCTTCTTGATGGGGACGGTCGCCCTCACAGCGTCGCGCCCGCGAGCCCTTGCCATTGGGGTGACCTACATTGCAACGGTGTTTTTCGTCTTCTTCCTTTCGGCACTTGCGCTCGTGCAGTTCGTTCGAATCATAGGTGCACAGAACTTAGATCTGACTAAGACCGTGATTGGCGTCTTCCTCCTCGTCGTTGGTATCGTATCGATCAAGGATTTCTTTTGGTACAACCGCTGGTTCAGTTTTAAGATTCCAACCTTCACAAAACACAGCATCAGCACTCTCGGGAAGACCGGTTCTTTTCTTGCTATCATCGGGCTCGGTTTCATCGCGACGATTGCCGCTTTGCCGTGCACGTTAGGCCCGTTTACCTTCTTCTCCGCTAATTATCTCACCAGCATGACTGCGATGGATAACAACCTCTACACGGCCCTCTTCGCATTTGCATTCATCATACCGATGACTATTGTTTTCGTCGCCATATACGCCATCAAGGTGGGGACGGACAGAGCAGAAGCATGGAGAATGCAATCAGCGCGATATATGCGGCTTGTGGCTGGGCTCCTCATGGTCTCGTTTGGCCTGCTGCTCGTGCTCAAGGTGTTCTAAGGCTAGTTGTTCGGTAGCAGCGTTGCTCGCGACGCACCTCTCAAGCCATCCTGCTTGCGCGTTTGACTGACACTCACGAGTGGAAACTATGACTGGTCGGAGACCACTTCACTTCTGCAACGTTTATGAGTGCTTGCAGACCTCTGCATCGCCTCGCAACGAATATAAGTATCTTGTCTGCTTCATGAGCATCACGTCGTGATCCGATGCATCACACATATCGTAACGAAGTCGAAAGGCGAACGTGGCAGAACCCTGAAGCAATTCTCGCGGAAGCGGGGGTCAAGGCCGGCGATGTTCTTATAGATTTGGCCTGTGGGTTTGGTTTTTTTGCCATTCCCGCAGCAAAAATAGTCGGCTCAGAAGGTATCATTTGCGGCGTTGATGTTGATAAAGAAGCTTTGGATGAACTACGTGAACAAGCTGCGCTTGTCGGCCTGCGAAATCTGCGGTTAAAACTCGCCGCGGCAGAAGATGTCGTTTTATGCGAGCAGTGCGCTGACATAGTGTTTGTTGGGATAGCGCTTCACGATTTCAAGGATCCACTCAAAGTTTTGCAGAACGTGAGGAGAGCACTCAAAACGGACGGCAGATTGGTAAACCTAGACTGGAAGAAAGAGCAAACGCCTTTCGGTCCCCCGCTCGAAATACGGTTCAGTCAGCGCGAAGCCGTCTCTCTCATCGAAAGAGCAGGATTTAGAGTCGTCTCAGTAAAAGATTCAGGGGCCTACCACTATATCATTTCAGCGAATTTGCTCCTTAGCTTCTAAGCATCGCGCGAGTAGTTTAGTGCTACTTCTTTCAAATCATTGGAAGACAAAAAACACCTTGGTAGTTGACAGGTAACGGTAGTACAGGTCGAATCATGTGGCAAAAAAACGTTCTAAACAGGCCGGTCTCGCCTAAGCTTGGCATTGACTGGGGTATCATCGCAGACGTGACTTTTAGAGAAGGGCACACGTGACTCGTGCCAAGCTCAAGATCACCAGGAACGCTCACTTTTTTCGGAAATTTGATAATATGATACGCTCTCGAACCGTGTTAAAGAAAAAGAGCGTGGAATAAATGAACAAGGGAGTTTGTTTTGCCGCCTTATCCAGTCTCCATGTGTTTGGTTTGCATACATTATCGAAAAGCTCAGCGATGTGAAGCTTTTCCAACGCGAATACCTCAGCGCATTCTTACTGGCAGATTTGATCATAGAAAACGACACGACGGGGACTGTGGTATCCGATTTCAGGCCAGAGATGATGTCAGCCAAGCAGAGTTGGAAGGCATTTTAGGCACGTTCGACGAAAAAGCTGTTTTTTGAGCCGGGTTTGACTTTAACTCTGTGTTGGCGTACTGTCTGCACTAGTTTAGAGTTTTGAAAACAGCGTTAGCTCTCACTTTTGTCTATTTTGTTGCTTGCAAAAGCGCGAGACTCTTGTAAAAATGGGTTCGATCTTGAGTAAGCGAAGTTGCTTGCTGGGTTCTTATATGTATACTTAATTAAATTAATTATAAAAGTTATGATTCTATAGTATAGTTTTTAAGGATATAATAAAAGTTATATTAAATATATTAACTACCCGAGAATGCTATTTGAACCTGCCTAAACTCTGGATCGCTGATCAAAAAAGTGAAGTTAGTACTCATTTTTAAAAAAATTCGCAAATAATCTGGGTTTTCGTCCAAATCGATATGCTAGACTTGGCTATTATTAATGCGTTTGAAGACAATTGAACAAGTGAAATCGTCCGGTTTTTGTAGAGCAACTATAGTTTTTTTTCTCGAAGCTCTTTGCAGATGTCGCATAGAAAAAGAAACTGCAATGATTGATTGACGAAATTGTGATGAGATATCTCACGTTGGATTTGTATTTTAGCGCGTCGCTAGTTTGAAGGGCTGTGGTAAGATATCTAAAATAGCCGTTAGAAGTTTTAAGATATCAAAGGCAAACTTGTCAATTAGGCAGGCGTATTTTGTAGCAACAGGGGTCTTTGCTTCTCAACTCTCACTTTTATAAAAATATCCAAATCTAAAAACCTACCTTTGGTAAACCTCGCGAATGTCATCATCCTTAAATTGAAGATAGATTTGCGTCATATTGAGCGTGCTATGGCCTAAGAGCAGTTGAACGCGCCTTAGATCCATTCCTGACCGGACAAGGTGAATGGCAAAACTATGACTAAACGTGTGAGGGTGCCCGTCTACCCCGATCATCTTGCCATATTTCTTAACTATGTTGCCGATCTGCCTGCGTTTGAGGTCAAAAACCGGCTGTTCCTCCCCGATATTTTGTGAAGAAACGTAGTTCGAGAGCATTTGCACTGTCTTTTCGTCAAGTAATACTCTGCGTTGTTTGCCGCCCTTACCTTTGGCGATGTTCACGACCTGATTGGCCCACTCAATGTCGCGGGGGCGAATGTTGGCGAGCTCACTTACGCGGACTCCCGTTCGCCACAGCACTTGTAGCAGCAAATAGTCTCGACGGCTGGCAATCATCGCGGCATCAAGCATCGAGTTGACCTGCTCTCGGTCCAAGTAATCGGTGATATTCTCCACATTGCCCAAAAGGTATATTTTGGGTAACGGCGGGGCCATATGCTTTGATAATTTCGAATTTTAAGCTATATTAACCTCAAGTGGCGAATTTTAGGGCAATTCAAGAGATTTTTGCGCCCCTCGAGATAATCAGGTATTTTGGTCACGATGATACAAAAGATAGGTTTTGTATCTCCGCAAAACTGATTATGGGCCTGATTTGCTTCTTTTTCTGCCTATTGTACAAAAAAGCAAGATATTGGCGACTCAGATGGTATCATCTAGTAAGCGTTGAAGAAATCAACACGCATGAGATACCCCCCATCATTTCGACAACTAGGCGAATAATGAGGTAACGTAATCTAAAGTCTATGAATCTTCTGTTTGCGAAAAAGAACTCTATTTAGCGCTATAGAAAAACAAGGATACAACTATTAGCATCGCATTGGACTGTTTGGTTGTGGCTATTAGGGGAGATATCTCCCGTGTATTTTCGCTGTGGTTGCTGATCGCAGTCTTGAAAAAGCAATTTGATATCACCTAGCTTTCGAGGGCATCAAAAATATTATTAATAAATTGACTGCAGTCTCTTAACCTTTTTTGGGTCTCAACTCTCACTTTTATACAAATCACAGCATAGAAAATGCTTAAAATGACACTTTCTCGTATGCTTCCCGTAGGTCATTATCGTTGAATTGAAGGTAGACTTGCGTTATGCTGAGGCTAGAATGTCCTAGCATAAGCTGTACACGTCGTAGATCCGTCCCACCACGAACTAAGTTAATAGCAAAGCTGTGGCGGAGAGTGTGCGGATGTATCTTAAGCCCCGCTGTATTCCCATATTTTTTCACCAGATTGAATACTTGTGTTCGTTTTATAGAAAAAACAGGCCGATCCTCTGGGGTATTCAGTGCTAATATGTAATCGGAGAGCATTTTAAGGGTATCTTCGTCGAGGGGTACTCTCCGCTGCCTCCCCCCCTTAGCCTTTCGGATGTTCACTACGCCGTTTTTAAACTCAATATCATTGGGGGTGACATTTATGGCCTCGCTTACCCGAACTCCGGTTCTCCACATGAACCGAAGTAGCAGATAGTCCCTTTCACTGCATGTTTTCGCAGCTTGCAGTAGTTCATCTACTTGTTCTTTCTCAAGATAATCAGGAATTTTCGTCACGGTGAACAAAAGAAGTGTTTTGTTTAATAAATATTGCCATTCTGCGCTTCTTTTGGGGGCAAGCGCCACAATTTATACAAAAAGGCTAATTTTGACAAATAAGACCCCTCCAGCATGATTTTTTTTGAAGTCTTTTTAATATTAGTTGAATTATAATTCACTGCCCGATGTCGTCTAGCATCTTCTAATAATGTCATCATTTAGGTGGCACTAGTAAAACGAAGATTCAAAAGTGAGAGTTAATGTGGCTTCGACTTGCTTGTTCTTTGGTCGAAACCAGTGAGACACAAGAGGTGCTAAGAAATGGAAAATGATCGGGAAACCAAGCAGTTACGGCACCACATGAAACATCTTTCACTTTCGGCACGTTCTTGCAGTCGGGTTATCGCGTGCTGCACAAATTCGACTGTTGTGCAAGCAATCCACCATCAAACTGATACAGCCGACAAGAAACAGGCTATCTACAACCTCTTTGCTGCCTATTTTGCACACAATACCGCTGGAAGAGCTAATAGAAAGCGTTGAACGAGCCCGACTAGAGGCTAAACTAAGGTATGTGGTCATTTACGGGGCAGCCTGCAGCTACTGCCTCGCCAGAGCTGAACGGCTTGACGGGTCGTATTTGCGAACGTTTGCCCTTGAGTTGAAAGAACAGCTTGCCCAGACCCTTACTGCGTTTGTTATGTCGATTCTGACTCAGCCGCGTAGGCGAGATGGGAAAGTGCTGCGGAGCCACTGCTTCGTCAGATCATTGATGTGTTGCAGCAGGTGATGTGTGCGCACGATGCAGAAAAGCTTGCGATTTCTGTGCTCGAAATCTACAAAGATAGTTCTGTGCGGCAGCTTCACGGCTGATGCTTCCACCGCGTCTTATCAGCCGAAGCTTAACGCCAGCATCTACAAAATCACAACCGGACATAATCTAACGATAAATAACGAAAGCAGAAGGCTGAATATGCTTATTGTGCGTTTTCCTATCCCATTACTGGGGTGTTTTACCTTGACATCTCTTTTATGTATTAGCTTGTGAACATAATTAACAGATCAAAATAATGGTGATGATACAAATGGAATTTAAAAGTATACTTGAAGAAAGGTTTGCTACAAAGAAGTTTGCTGGTAAGAAAATTGATCAAGACAAAATAGAACAGATCATGGAGATGATTAGGCTTTCACCTTCAGCATTAAACTTGCAGCCTTGGAAAATTAAAATAATAGCAGATGAAGATTTAAAAGAAAAATTATCCCCAGCTTCAATGGATCAGCCTCAAATTAAGTCATGTTCCCATCTTCTCGTATTTTGCGCCAATTCAAACCTTAAAGGAAACGCAGATAAATTAATAAACGATTTAAAGGCTTCTGGTATTCCAGAAAAAAATATTCAGTTTTTGGAATCAGTTCTTAATAACTTTTTGCGGATGTTCCCTGGTGAGGAAGGAATTCATGAAGCACAGCAAAATGCTTTCATTCCAGCTATAACTGCAATTTATGCTGCGAAATCTTTAGGAATTGATTCATGTCCAATGCAGGGCTTTAATCCTGCAGCTTACTCTGAAATCCTTGAGCTTCCAGATACTCTGGTCCCTACTATAATTGTACCTCTCGGATATGCAGCAGATAAACCAATGCCCAAAGTAAGATTCCCAAAGGAAGAAATATTCTTCTAAAATATCTTCAATCTATTTTTTTACAGAACCCTTTCTGAATTTATCGCAGGGGCTGAGTTTGCAGGATGCGAGAAGGTAAACCGACGCTTGATTTGCAGTGTGCTTGAAGTGCATCCCGATACAAGCAAGATGCCGTCATACAGCGCAGAAGAATGTCAGCGGCACGTGGACAGACGTCAGCGGCAAAACCAACCCCACTCAGTCAGACGGCTCCTACGCCATCAGCACGAGTGAGCCGGCTGTCGGCACCTACCAGTACCGCGCTGTCTATGCCGGTAAAGCCGTGTATGGCAACGCGACTAGCCATGTCGTCAGCGTGAGTGTGGTGAGCAAGGCGAGCGTCCTCGCCGACCTGAACGCCCTCAGACTCACAGTTATGGGAATCCCAACCTCAGCGTTCACGCCGGGTACAAAAATAGCAACGCTTGCAGTCATCAGCGCGGCTGAGATTAACGTCAGGGTGGGCAGCTATGGTGGGGCAACGGCAGAGCTTAAGAATGCCTTGCTACCACGAACGGACGGGTGCGCCAAGACTGGAAAGCCCGACAGTGACGACTGGGTGCTGACGTGCGCAGCGCAGGGTCAGCTGTATCCGCAGGTGCAGAACCTGATACAGGAGCTACAGGCGTTGCATAGGTCGTGAAGAGGTTTATCCTCTTTACTTCGTTCTTTTTTCTTTCACTTTCAGCGCGTTCGAGCTGCCGATGTCAGCTCACCGGAAGTCAGTCGCCCCCTACTATTATCACTGTCCTTGCATGATTGTTACATATGTCAAAAGCAGATGAGGCAGTCACTCTTTTTCAGCACGGTTTCAGCTGTTCACAAACTGTGCTTTCGGTCTTTGCAGAGGACTTCGGGCTTGATCGGGATGTGGTACTTCGGATCTCGCAGGGGTTTGGCGCCGGGATCGCTTATGCGGATGATATCTGTGGGGCTCTCTCTGGTGCGATTATGGTTATAAGGGTGCGATACGGCTTACAATGGATTTGACCGTGCCTCTTAGCTCGTTAAACTCGATTAGGATTACTTCGTTTTTGCCGTCCTTTCGATCTTCTTTCATTGCGATATCTCCTTGCCGTTCTATCTGTGATATCGCACGATAAACACCAGCGCCGTGAGCATCTCATGTACCACGGAGAGTCAAAGCAAAACATTCAATTGGTGTTTAGATACTATTACTCTAAAGAACAGCTAGACGTACAAAAATCCGCACGTCGTGAGACGCTAGCTGTTCCGAAAAACGTTAAAAGGAGGATTAAATGAATCCCGTGTTAGTTGTTCTTGGCATAATTCTGTTGGCGATGATCGTCATAAAGGAGCGAAAAGCCCTTTCGAATCCTGCAGCTGTCCTAGTGATATTCGTGTGCTGCATGCTCATCTTCGCTTCAATTCTGTGGGCTGCGTGAGAACCTCTTGGCCGACGTAACGCCCTTGTCAGCGGCTACGCCACGCAGGTTGAGTCAACCTGCAGGACTGCTTGGATACAACTTATCAGACCCGCAACAGGTTGCCGAGGCAAAAAAGAACAAAGTTGTGATGGCACGATGTCCGGTGTTCGTGCGGGATGCAGTTGACCTCTTTGAAACCCTGGTTTAGATGAACTGACTTCTGGGCATTTCTCCATCATTTTTCGATCCATAATTGGCAGCTCACTGCCTGACCCTCAATCATCCTCTTCTTGCGATGATGTCATCGAATTATGGAACGAAGATGAAAATTAACAGGATTACTAGTATTACGATCACTACGATCAATAGTTGGATTATCCTGTCATTTTTGCGTTTTATCTCTAGAATTACGGTTTTCAAGTAATCGTGCTCGTCCGCCGTAGCGGGCCAAGGCATATCCGCGTCAGATTTCATTTTTTCACCTCTCGTTTAACCGCTGTGATTTTATCTGATAAGATTTCTTAGGTGCGCTCTTGCATCTCGATTGCGTACGACATGCGCCGCTGCTAAATAATTGTTTCAGACTTGCAGCAAACATGCGCCGTGCGGACTTGACTTCGTATCCTGTGACGCTATATTTGCGAAGAAGAGGACTGGCGTAACAGAGGACGATGTACGCCAAGCGCCGCCACTCGCTGAAATGTTGCTTGTTATCGCGCTGTAAGCACACAAAAGCGGCCCCGCGTGCAATCTAAGAAAGCAAGAGAGGGACTGTGTGACGCGGCCATGGTTCAATCGTCGGCCTGACTTTGTTGTCTGCAATCGGACGTGCATGGCGTTTGTTGAGTCAATTATGGGGTGACGATATGACATGTGGTACCAGCGTACAACATGAAGAGGTAGACCATGCTAAAGAGTGACAATCGCAACAACGTATCAATCTTTCTTGGGGCTATAAACGGAGAGGCGCCTTGAGCTGCCAAGGCCCCTCTCCTATATGATCAGTCCGAGCCTTTAGTGGGCTCTTCTTTGTGTGAAGTTCGGTTGGGTGCGCTGTATCGCGTTCCCGTACGTGGATAACCGTTGTGATCGTTGCACCTGCCGTGACACGAATCAGTTACAGCAACTCTTATAATAAAAGCCACTCAACAAGTCAGATCTGCATATTCTAGCAGTTGTCGCGAACAAGCGAGGGCAATGCCCTAGAGCCGCCTGTCGTAGGGCTCACTGACGCAGAATTTGCGTGGTGGCGCCGCTGATCTGCTCAAAGGAGGTCACAAGAGGTTACCATTCCGGTTCGCCCTCTGTGCCAAATAAGCCAGAATAGAACAAGCCGTTGAAGCGGTAGTCCTTGAGGTTGTCTGCAATCTCGTGCGACTCGTTGTCTTTACTACCCACTAACCTGCCGTCTTCAAACCATCTGAGGGTGTCATAGTGGGAAAGCGCCAGAATGACGTTCCGCTCAATGCGCTCTTCGTCGGACCTTTCAGAACTCGCCGCTTTGGCGTCGTCGATCGCCCATTTCGAAACGTCAGGCTTCAGCCACTGGATGAATTCTCCCACGAGCCACGGGTACACGATAAGCGACCGCATGCTAACTCTCTCTACCTTTGCGTGGAGTCTTCATCCTTCTTAAAGATTAAAATCTTTTCCTTTGCGTCACGTTACAAAGGCGGGTATTCCCAACTAACACATAAGCCACGGGAGGGCTAATAAGCTGACGCCTGCGCGATCACAAAAAGGACTCCCTCTAAGAACAACCGAGCCGCGCAGCATCCTAAGGCAGTTTGGGCTGACGAGAGGAGATTTGTTAGATCGGAGCTTGACGCTAGAGACGGAGAGCTAATTATAGTAGTTCAACCTTGTAAAAGTTCTAAGTAAATTCGAAGAAACGAGAATTGAAAAGATGTTTTCAGTGACGCAGCCGCTTGCACTAAACAAGATTTACGCTATGGATTGCCTTGAAGGGATGAAACTGATCAGCGAGAACTCCATAGACATAATTGTCACATCTCCGCCGTACAATATAGGCAAAAAATATAACGGCTATAACGACGAGCGGCCAAGAAACGAGTATTTAGCGTGGCTGGAAGAAGTTGCCCAAGAATCAAAACGGGTTTTGAAAGAAACTGGCTCATTCTTTCTAAATGTTGGTGGAAAATCCACAGACCCATGGATTGCACTTGACGTTGCAGATCAATTCAGAGAGCACTACACGCTTCAAAATCTAATCCATTGGATTAAATCTATTGCTATACCTCAAGAAGATATGGGGGACTATGCGCATACGCAACAAAGTATCGCAGTTGGGCATTACCAACCTGTCAATAGCTCAAGGTATCTGAGCGGGGGTCATGAGTTCATTTTTCATTTCACGCAGCACGGTGACATCAACTTGGATAAAACGTCGATTGGAGTACCATACCAGGATAAGTCAAATATTAAACGATGGAAGTCCGTGCGCGCTGATGTGAGAGAGCGAGGCAACGCGTGGTTTATACCGTACGAAACTATACAGGAATCAAGACAGCACCCTTCAGTTTTTCCTGAAAAACTCCCTGAAATGTGTATAAAACTGCATGGGTTCAACAACGAAACCACCGTTCTGGACCCCTTCATTGGTATCGGAACTACAGCGTTAGCAAGTACGAAATTAGGAGTTAAATTCATAGGTTTTGAGATAGACTCCTCGTACGTTGAAATCGCCAACGAAAAATTAAGCCAAAAAGATAGTACTCCTCGACATTGAGTAGGCTGAAGCTCGAAAACCCTCGGTCATTGGACAACGGCCCCCAGCGAACAGCGTTCGAGCTGCGCTAGGATGAGTTCGCAATGAAATGAACGTTGTCAAATAGGCGCGCTTGGTGGCGTAACTGCCTTTCTTCTTGGTTTTTTGAAGGGCGCGCTGCTTGCAAGGGGTGACTTGTCGCCCACGTTCCACGCTCAAGACCGTTTTTTCAATGCAATGACAAAGCCTCGGTGACGTTGCCCCCGAGGCCACCAATTGGTCCGTCAAGTCTTACACGTAAGGTTGGCGTGGCTTACAAAAAGTCAACAGCATTTTGATGACCTTCGATTCAAAACTAATGCGCGGACACCTATGGGGCGGGGCCTTGGCGTGTTCGTGCTTTGTTATTCACCAAAAAAACTGCTAGCTAGCTGCAATATTCAAAAAAAGCAAAAAAGGAAGCCAGGTAATCCCTGGCTTAAATCGAATTCGATTTTAGCTTTTGCAACTGCCCTGATTAATGACTGACCTGTTATAAGGTCTCACGTAAATCGATTGATCGTTTACGGACCACTGAAATAAGGGCACTCGCCTTTTTTCCTTTCTCTAACGCCCAGTTTTCGTAGTAGCGCCTACAGCTGAGATCAACTGTAGGCACTCGCCGTCGCTCCACAGTTGAACTGTATCACGACGTGCTGTCATCGCTGTTTACTCAACTACGTTTTTGGCTGTAGCGTTACCCCACGCTACGGCCGCATTTACGTTGACCGCGACGCTGGTGGCAGTGTTGGTGGCTGTTTGGGTGTTGTTTTCGAAGTTTACAACGTTGCTGTTGCCAGTTATAGTGACTGACTGTGTTTGTGTGCTCGATGCTGAGGATGCACTTGCTACTCCTTTGACGGCAACGGCCGCGGCAGGTGTAACGACTGCAGGCTTAACAACTACTGGTGCTGGCTTCCAGACGGGCGTCCAGGCAGGCATTGCCTTGACTGTCTTGACTTCACAGCACTGCTTGACTACGCAGCACGCTACTGTCGGACAGCAGGACGTTGTGGGACATGCACAGTTGCAGCACGTTGAGGTGGTGCAGCTCGTACACTGAGCACACGTCGTCGCTACGCTGGTCGTGGTCGCAGGCTTCGCGGCGCACTGGGCTGAAACGGTGCCTGTCGCTGCAAGTGCCACAAATGCGAGCACTAATAGAGAAACGATAACTTTCTTCATGATTCATCTCCTTTTTGTTTGACAAAGTGGGCTTTTGCCCAACTTCTATGTCGTTACCCTTTTTTGACCTAAGATATAAAAAGGTTTTGATAATGTTAGATAGCAAATTGCACGTAAATAGCTATATTGGGCGCTCAGGTCAGTCTTTTTCAGGTACGCTTCGCGCGGTAAAAAATGCTCAACGTTTCGGCTGATTGCGTCGCCCCGCGGCTTCTCAAAATGAATGAAAAAAAAGCCCCAGCGCGCGCCGTCCAACAGCAAGGGGGCGTCATTTTCACTTGATCTCAGCTATAGCTCGACCAAGCCTTAGTGCAAAAAGCGTGAAGATGAGCTCCCAGCTTCAAGAGTCTGAAAAAAGACAGTGCATTTGCCCTAAACGCAATCACGGGATCTATAGGTGACGCTTTGAAGGCGATGGCGTCACATAAGCCGGCACGTGGGAACAGCGTGCTTACTTGCACTGTGGGGCACTTGCAAGTGGTCGTCGGGCAACTCGTGCACTTGCCGCCATCGGCCACATTGAAGTCTTCTGGCAGCTCGCACACTTTGCACAGACCATTGTTGGCACCTAGTACCCATAAAGCTTCCACATTTTTTGTCGTTGCGCACGTACCTGTTGAATGTGCAGGACTTTGCCAAACTGTTAAAAGTGAAACTGAAGCTAGCACCACGAGCATAGAAATCCCATTATTATTCTGGTGCTCCCGTTTTTCTGACCGGTTTTTGACGCGCGCGCCCGTCGTTCTTTTTCCTATGCTATAAAATATATTCTCTATCACATGTTATTGCTCAATAAAAACCTCGAGCTGACAGATCCTTTGAGAGCGTATCATCCTTCTAAGCACTTTTAGCGCACTTTCAAGCTGTTCACTTTGAGCGCTCACATTTAGCATCTCGCCGCTGGTCTTGTTGCCGAATCAAACGGGAATCTGCTCGCCGCACGCGGTGACGAGCTATCTAAAGTGTTATAATTGCGCAGCGAACTGCGCTGCTTCCGTGCGTTTCCTGCCCGGCGGGCGTGCTGCTTGCGGTTTTGCATAGGTATATATGCGCACATTTAGAATCAAATAGTATGCAGTCGAGTACGCAGAGCGCTATAAAAAGCGCAGGAGAAGGCGCGCAAGCCGCGCGAGGTATGCCGCTGATCGGGGACAGGTTCCCGCAGATAGATGTTCAAACGACTCACGGCAAGATGATACTGCCGGATGTTTTTAGCGGCAAGTGGTTCGTGCTTTTTAGTCACCCTGCGGATTTTACGCCGGTCTGCACGACGGAGTTTGTGGCCTTTGCTAAACGATATGACGCATTCAAGAAGCTTAACTGCGAGCTAATCGGCCTGTCCGTGGATCAAATAGTAGCGCACATGAAGTGGACCGAGTGGATCCAGCAGAACCTCGACGTCGAAATTCCGTTCCCGATTATTGCGGACACTGGTAAGGTAGCGTCAATGCTGGGGATGATTCACCCTGGCAAGGCGTCGAATACCGTGCGCGCCGTTTTTATTGTCGATCCGAAAAGCATCGTTCGGCTGATTATCTATTATCCGCAAGAGGTCGGCAGAAACATGGACGAAATTCTTCGAGCCGTGAAAGCCCTCCAAACCGCTGACAAATACGGCGTCGCTATGCCGGCTGGGTGGCCGCACAACGAGCTTATCGGAAATAAGGTGCTAATACCGGCGCCTGCCGATGAAAAGACGGCCAAAGAACGCGCTAAAATGTATGATAACTACGACTGGTGGTTGTGCTATAAAGAGCTCGAAGAGTGATATCTGCGGCTGAGATAGTATTGATCCGGGAAGCACCGAGAAAGCAGGATATAATAAGCCGCGTATATAATAGGAGGATACGTTGACCGATACGGATCTGCCGCGCGATCAGTTGCAAGAAAGTTTCTCTTACTTGTCGCCAGAGGAGCTCGCCCGAAGACTAGATTCAGACCCGGCGCTCCTGGTGTGCGATGTGCGAAACCCTGACGAATTAGGGGGGGAGTTGGGGCAGCTGCCCGGCTCCCTAAATATCCCGCTCGGGCAGCTTCAACAGCGGGTAGGCGAACTTTCGACGCATAAAACCCGGGACATCGTCGTTGTGTGCCGCACGGGAAAACGCTCAGAAGCCGCCGCTCGAATCCTTCTGGATTCGGGATTTGACCGGGTCTTCGTCTTGAGGGGTGGCATGACGGCGTGGCGGGACGCGCACCGATGACCGCCGCATGACGGGCCCCTTACCGGTACCCCCACCCGCGCACTCTTCCGCAGGGCCTAAAACATCGCACGCAGATCGCTTCTCTGGTGCCTTTTCAGTTTGAAGTAGATTGTTCTGCGCGCCATTGGGCCACTGCTGCGGGGCCGTTATCTTCAGGGAACGCCTAAGTCCGCGGCTGCTTAGCGGTTTCGAATGCTTGGGAAAAGTCCACCGTCTACCTCAACGTGAAATAGCTATCGTAGCTCTCCGCGGCAATAAAAGGAAATCGTTAAATAAATAGACGAAGACACTTTTTCACCAAATAGTTGGAGGTAAACGATGGAAGACCAAGAAGAAAGGAAATTTCGGCGTCTGAGAACGTTCAACGTCATTGCAGGCTTATTCCTTTTGATTCAAGCTATAGCCATAGTTTTCCTGAGCAACTCGTTCAAACTTCCGATAAACACGTATTATCTGCATCTGAACGCGACCACGCAGGTCCTCGCGCCGGTCGAGAACACGATCTATCAGCTCCGCGTGGGGCTCCTCGTTGCGTTATTCCTATTGATTTCGACGATTGACCACCTGCTTGTGGCATCACCGTTCGCGAACCGATGGTATGTCAAAAATCTCAAGAAACACGTAAACTATGCGCGCTGGTACGACTATGCGCTCAGCTCATCGGTGATGATCGTGGCGATCGCCTTGCTGAGCGGCATCTACGACATAGCAGCTCTCATCCCGCTATTCTGCTTAAACGCAACGATGAACCTTTTCGGTCTGATGATGGAGCTCCACAACCAAAAGACGGAAAAAACGAAGTGGACGGCGTTCATATTTGGATCATTTGCCGGCGTCATTCCGTGGATAGTCATCGCTCTCTACTTTGTCGGAGCGACGCAAAACGCATCAGTACCCACCTTTATCTATTACATCCTCGCGTCCTTGGCGTTCTTCTTCCTCCTGTTCCCCCTCAACATGTTCTTGCAGTACAAGAAGGTGGGAAGGTGGAAGGATTACCTCTACGGCGAATATGTGTACGTCATTCTCAGCATTGTGGCAAAGACTGCGTTGGCGTGGCAGGTGTTTGCAGGAACGCTCAGATAATCGCGCGTTGACGTCAACAGTCCCTTTGTGCAAAGACCGCCTTGGGTCAGCAGCTTCGCGCAAAGGGCCTCTTTTTTTCTTTTTTACACAAATCCCCGAAACGAGAGGGCACGGCTCCACGTCAGTGGAGGAGCAAACCAGTTGGCGCAGTTGCGGTGCTATCCTTTCTCGAGCGGATATCCGCGGCTTTTCCAAGCATTGATCCCGCCGAGAACGTTGTAAACGCTTGCGTAGCCGTGTCGTGCTAAAATGCTCGCGGCGAGGCTGGCGCGCCCACCCCACGAACAGTACACGGCGAGGGGTGTATCCCGCGGAACACGTGCGACCTGCTGTTGGAGGTATCCTACGAAGAGGTGCTGTGCCCCTTTGATGTGACCCTCACTCCACTCGTGATCATCGCGCACGTCGAGCACGTTGACAGCCGCGCGATCGAGAGCTTTCTTCAGCTGCTCGACCGAACACGTCTTGAGCCGCGCGATTGGCTTTCCGTGGTTCCGCCAGTCCGGCATTCCGTTGCAGAGATGCGCGGAGACGTTGTCAAAGCCAAGCCGACTCAGGTACGTCAGCGCCACCTTGGCGTCCAATGGTTTCTCGGTAACGAGTGTGACGGGCTCGTTGTCATCTAACACCCATCCCAGATAGCCGCTGACGCCGTCAAGCCATATGTTGAGTGATCCGGGAATATGCGATCCGGCGAATGCGCCTGGCTCTCGCGTGTCGATTGTGGTTGTTGCCGGAGCCTCAACAAGTTCCTCGAAGTCGTCGCAGTTGGCCTCGCGGAGTGTCAGAGGCATTGGAGGTGGACCGTGAACATTAAGATCGTGTACTCTGCGGAAGTAAGGCGGCAGTGAGAGTTGCTGCTGGGTCAGATAGCGTACGAAACCGTCCTCCTCGAGCTGGAGCAGCGGATTCAATTGCCGTTCGTAGCCCACGGTGCTGTACGCTCTGGTGCTCAGGTTATTTCCGCAAACGCTTCCTGCACCGTGGGCTGGATAAACGAAAGAGGAATCACCAAGCGGCAAGAGTTTTCCAAAGATGCTTCTATAGAGCTTCTCTGACTGAGCGCGGGCTGATTCAGTTCCGATGAGATCAATCCGCCCGACATCGCCTGCAAGGAGCGTGTCCCCAGTAAACACAATGAGCGGCACGCGGCTATCACGCCGCTCATAGACAACGAAACAGAGGCTATCATTGGTGTGCCCAGGCGCGCTGAGGACTTCAACCTTGAGGTCGCCAACATCGAATGTTTCGCCTTCGGCAAGGTTGTGGTCTCCGTATCGAAAAAGGGTCTCCTTGCTATGCCCAATTTCTGCGTCGGTTCGCTGTTGTAGGTCGAGAGAACCGACGACAAAGTCTTCGTTGCTGTGCGTCTCGAAGATGTACTTTATATCGGTGCACTCACGTGCCGCGAGCTCGGCGTAGATCGCACAGTCTCGACGAGGATCGACGACCATCGCCTCGTTGTGGTCAGACAGGAAGTAGCTTTTGTGTGCCAGCCCCTCGGCCGTCACCGTCTCAAGCAGCATTCGTACCTACTTAGCCCTTTGCGCTTATCACATTTTCTCGTCACACTGAGAAACTCGTTGCGGAGCCACACCCTCCTCATCGTGCTCGTCCGATAGCATTGTAAACGGGCAATCTAGACCTAACGCGGCAACTATCGAGCACCGCAGGCCATCTGTGCGAATCGCGGCGCCAGCGGCGAGGGATGCTATGATAAGGACGCTGCAGATAGTCGTCCAAGAATGAGATCGGAGACGACAAGACCACAAGAGCACTGCCTGCGAGTCCGAACATAAACTCTACGAACGCAAGCCGCTGAATCCTATTGCTAGTTCTTGACGCTATAGGAGGGCTCCGTGCATTCAGAGCGAGGTGTGGTCTCGTCTATCTTCGTAACAAGCTAACCCTTCATATTGTGAGTCAGCGTCGTGTGGCGAAGAAGCCGTGAAACTGCTGTGCAGCGTCATTCAGGAGCTCATTTATGGTGAGGATTCGATGAGATGAAACCCGAGTTCGGTTAGCAATCCGGCCGCTTTCTTTAGGTCGCTTGCTTGGAGAATCAAGATCGCCTTATTCGGCGTTGCGCTCGTGTAAGCGTAGGCGTAATCGATGTTTATGTCGTTGTCGGAGAGCGCACGGCTGATCTCGAACAAGGCCCCAGGCGTGTCGGGCATTTCAAGGCCAATCACCTTTGTTTCAGAGACGGAAAAACCGGCCCTTCTTAGGCGGCGCAGAGACGCATCTGCATCATCAACGACGAACCGAATGATGCCAAATTCGCCGCTATCAGCGATCGTAAAAGCGCGTACGTTTATTCCGTTTTCAGAGAGTATTTTCGTCGCGCTTGCAAGCCGGCCGGGTTTGTTCTCGGCAAACAGCGTGATCTGCTTCAACATTTTGCTTGTGACCATTCGCATCACGACCTCGTTAACCTAAATCTGTCGCAGGTCGATGACCTTCTGCGACTTTCCTGATGACCGAGGTAGGGTGCCTCGTTCCACGAGTTCCACCTTTGCGTTCACCATGAGCACATCGCGCAGCTGCTTCGCGACCCGTTCTTCCAGCTGCATCAACGCGCCGACTCGGTCGCTCAGCGTGCTCTCCGTTACTTCAATCTTAACCGCCATGACGTCCATGGGGCCGGCTCGGTCGACCACGATCTGGAAGTGGTCACCGACTTCCGGAATTTGCATGAGCACCGATTCGATCTGGCTCGGAAACACGTTCACGCCTCTGACCACGATCATATCGTCAACGCGCCCTTGAATGCGCATGATTCTCGGATGGGTTCGACCACACTCGCACTCTTCCCACACCAGTGAGGTGATATCACCCATCTTGTACCGGATGAGCGGCAGGGCTTCCTTTGACAGCGTCGTGACAACGAGTTCGCCTTTTTCGCCCTCTTCGACGGGGCCGCCGTAATCGTCGACGATCTCGATCAAGAAGTGATCTGCCCACACGTGGATGCCATTCTGAGCGGAACATTCAGTAAAGAGCGGACCGCTCATCTCAGACGTGCCGTAGATGTCATAGGCCTTGATTCCAAGGTTCTGCTCGATGCGCTTGCGCGATTCGAGCGACCAGGGCTCAGCTCCAAGGATACCTACTCGCAGCCGCGTCTGCGACGCTATGTCGATATTCATTGACTCGGCAACTTCGCCGATGTGGAGAAGATATGACGGCGTGCAGGCGATCGCCGTCGTTCCGAGATCTTTCATGAGGCTTATCTGTCGCGTCGTGGTGCCCGCGCCTATGGGGAGGACGGCTGCGCCAATCTCCTCGACGCCGTAGTGAAGGCCGAGCCCCCCCGTAAACAGTCCGTAGCCGTACGCGACTTGGACGACGTCACCGCGTCCGAGCCCACACGCGGTCAGCGAGCGCGCCAAGCAGGTCGTCCAAACGTCAATGTCGTTGGCGGTGTAGCCGACAACGGTCGGAACGCCTGTTGTGCCGCTTGAAACATGAAATCGCACGATCTGGCTTTGTGGCACCGAGAACATGCCGGTCGGATAGGTGTCCCGCAGGTCGGTCTTGCGCGTGAACGGCAGCTGCTGGATGTCCTCGAGTGATCGTATGTCGGCTGGAGAAAAGCCGGCTGCCGCAAAAAGCTTCTTGTAGAAACTGGAATATTCGTACGCGTTTTCGACTACCCGTCTGAGCTTGCGTTCTTGCAGCTGTTTGAGCTCTTCCGCGGACAATCGTTCGACCTTTGGATTCCAGTACTCCATAGTGAATCAGCCCCGTCTGTCTCTGGCACTAATCATTGCGATTTTAGTACTTTAACGTTATGAGTCGCAGCGTTCAGTCGAACAGCACGCCAGGGGCGCTGGTCGGCCATTCTAAAAGTGCGTCAACGAGCGTTGAACAACTCGGGCTGCGCCTCTGGCAGTGACTGAGGATGAAGAAACTTTGTGACGGCATACCGCACCGATCTAAGCTTGGCGCGACTAAATTCCTCTGCCCGTGGTCTCCTGAGATGCACCGCGGCGCGATCAGTCGGGTTCCTCGCATCGATGAACCGCCTGTTCCGGTGACAGCGCGAAGAACGCCAGCCGCGTTATATTACTTACTAATATATCAACAAATTATATATAGAAACTGAAACTACTAAATAATAGGCAAATGTGCTGAGTGCGTTTAAACCCACTCACGTGCTTTTTATGCAACCGGATCAACAATGAAAGCCATCGAAACAAAAGATCTCGTCAAGCGGTTTGAAGACGTTGAAGCCGTGAAAGGAATCAATTTGGAAATTGAAGAAGGGGAGCTTTTCGGGCTGCTCGGACCCAACGGAGCCGGCAAGACGACGACCATCTCCATGCTGTGTACCATTACGAAGCCCACGAGCGGCTCAGCGACCGTCTTCGGGCACGACGTGAAAAAAGAATCCAGCACCGTGCGGGGAATGATAGGCATCGTGTTTCAGGAACCCAGTCTCGACGATAACCTTACCGGGAAAGAAAACCTCGACTTCCACGGCCGACTCTACAAAGTGCCCAGAAATGAAATCGCTGAGAGAATCAGCGACGTCCTTGAGCTCGTTGAACTCGCTGATAAAGCCAACGTGATCGTCAAGAAGTATTCTGGTGGTATGAAGCGGCGGCTAGAGATCGCGCGCGGCCTGCTCCACCACCCCAGGGTCCTTTTCCTCGACGAGCCGACGCTCGGGCTTGACCCGCAGACCCGGCTTCATATCTGGGAGTACATAGAGAAGCTCAATAGAGAAAAGAAGATCACGATGATCCTAACCACTCACTACATGGACGAGGCCGACAAGTTGTGCGACCGCATCGCCATTATCGATCACGGGAAGATCGTTGCGATGGACACTCCCGAGAACCTTAAACACGACGTTGGCGGCGACGTCGTGATCATGACCGTGCCAAACGGGAGTGAGCAGCTCAAGACTAAACTCGAACAGCTCGAATTCGTGAAGTCGACCCAACTCGTTGACGGCACGTTGCGGCTGAGCGTCGACAAAGGCGAGACCGCGATACCGATTTTCATGGACGTGGCGCGCGAAGAGGGGATCGCCGTGCCCTCGATTGCGCTTCACGAACCCACATTGGAGGACATCTTCATTAAGTACACCGGACGGGAGATTCGGGCTCAAGAGGCGAGCGGGTTCGCTGGTTTCCATGGCCCCGGGAGACGGTAGCGATGCCAAACGGACGCACGGCTTTTATGGGTGACATCTATTCGATTTGGCTCCGGGAGATGACCCGGTACGTCAGAGCTCGGTCGCGGGTCGTTACCTCGCTCATAACTCCCCTGCTGTGGCTCATCATATTCGGGACCGGATTTAGCTCATCCCTGTCGATCGGCGGAACAAGCGGCACTAATTACATAAACTTCCTCGCGCCTGGGATCCTCGGCATGACGGCCCTCTTCACCTCGATATTCTCCGGCATGAGCGTGATGTTCGACAAAGAATTCGGTTTTCTCAAAGAAATCCTCGTCGCCCCCGTTTCGCGGACGTCTATCGTCATCGGAAAGGCCCTAGGGGGAACGACACAAGCGGCAATACAGGCCTTGCTGATACTCGCCCTTTCCACGTTCATCGGGGTGAAAATATCGAGCACGCTCGGAATTGCAGGCGCCGTGGTGCTCATACTCGTCACCCTGTTCTTTCTCGGCATGGGTTTTGTCGGGCTGGGGATTAGCATCGCCTCTCGGCTCGAGAATATCGAGGGCTTTCAAGTCGTTGCTAACCTCCTCGTGCTGCCCATCTTTTTCCTGAGCGGCGCATTCTTCCCGGTCACGTCGCTTCCGAACTGGATGAAGGCGCTTGTGGACATCAATCCGCTTTCGTATGGGGTTGACGCGATGCGTTACGCCGTCACCGGACTGCACTCGTACGCCCTGACGACTGATCTTGCGGTCGTCGTCGGATTCTTTGTACTGATGACGGTTGTCGGTTCGATCTTATTTAGAAACGTGCGCTGAGCCGTGAGCTCATCGGCGGGAGCCCAAAAAAGAGAAAAGTGCGCGACTGGCAGTTCGATAGTTTGGCGCGATCCGGGTTTAAGCGAATTTCTCCGGATCTCTGTCAAACATCGCCTTGCAGCCAGGAGCGCAAAAAAAGTACTTCTTGCCCTTGTATTCGCTGACGTACTTCGCCGTCGTTTCATTGACGTCCATGTTGCAAACGGGATCTTTCGTCATTTTTCCCTCAAGGACCTTGTGTTGTTAACGTTTAATACACTAACTCAGTCGACGGCGCGTGACGATTTGCAGCTCCACAAAAAATCGAACAGTTCCACGAGCAGTCGGTAGGTCACGTCAGCTGCGGGGACGAGAAACCCGCACGACATATCTTGGTCGTAACCCTCTTCGGCCACTCGCGGGAAAAAAATGAGGCCGCGAAGCTCGTTGACGAGGAGTATCGTGCTGACTCTATCGACGTACCGGACATCGGGGCTTTCTGTTCCGGCTGTGTTCTTCAGAAGCACTTTGACTTCTGACGCGATGAGTCCAGTCTGGTCCACGGCGTAATTCAAGACCCACAGAAACCGCTTCGCTTCACGCACGATATCGACGGCAGCCGCGCTAAGCAGCTCACTATCCTGGAGCAGCGACTCGCCGAGGTCTGCCGGCAAACGCTTAAGGTGTGCGGGAAGCTCAGCCGCACTGTGGCGCTCCCAATACTCTAATAGGTCGTGAACGTCGCTTATCCCTTCAATGAAGGTTACCAGAACCTTTCCGTATTCAGATATGACGTAGTCCCCGTTAGGGAGCTGAGAGACGAGTCCCACATCCTCCAAGCGGCGAAGGTGTCGCACCGCTTCGTGCACGAGCAAGCCAAACCGTCGGCAAATGTCGATCACTGACGTCCGTTCGTCCAGCTGGTTCAAGATGTCGAGCCGGCTCACGTCCGAAAGTGACAACAAAAGCCTCGTCAGTTCATAGGAACTCCGTATGGGCATAGTCTCTTCGTCTAGCGTTTTGCTGCCGGCGCGTGCATGCGTACGGTAAGAAACGTATAAATAACATTCCCTTTTAGAGTTTAGTGCGGAGGCTGGCCTTGAAAGAGCTTTGCGAGGACGTCAAGCGCGAATTGTCACAAATCTTAGCAGCGCTCGATCCGCGGGAGACGCGGAAGCTGCACGTTGTGTGTACGCCCAGCTTCTACTTGGATCATTTCGTGCAGGTCGACGATCTGAGCTCGTTTTGCAGTGCGCTTCAGGCGAAGTACGCCGGCGGCGGTGGCAACCTTCCCGGCTTCGTTCAGAACGTGCTATCAGGCGGCGGTGCGGCAAATACTGCAATCGCGCTGTCGCGACTCGGGCTTAGCTCCCATTTCATCGGCCGGACAAGTGAGCTTGGATATCACGTTTTGAAGTTCTTCGCCGAAAATAGCGGCGTTGACGTCGCCCACGTGAAGACCGACGGCAGATTGGGACAGACCCTCGCTCTCGAGATTGGCGAGCGACGAATCAACGTTATGCTCAACGACGTCGGCTCGAACTATGACTTTGCCTTCGACAGCCTGCGCGATACCGATCTCGAACTCATCGAAAACAGTCAGCTCGTCACCGTGCACGATTGGGGGACCAACGTCGTGGGTGGCACCGATCTTGCCGTGAAGACGTTCGCCTACGCGAAGCAATACAACGTGAAGACGTACTTCGACTCGGCAGATCCGAGCTCCCGCGTCCATGACCTCACCGAACTCCATGAAAGCGTGATCGCGAACACTAACCTTGATATGCTAAGCCTCAACCAAAATGAGCTCGAGAAGCACACCGGGGAGGCCGCCCTTGAGCGCGCGATCGCATTCAAGCGCCGAGTTGTCTCACGCGTTGATTATCACACGCCCTGGTATGCGGCGTCGATCGACGATATCGTGACGTTGTTCCCCGCATATGACGTGGAGCTGCACCGATCCACCGGCGCCGGTGATGCCTGGAACGCTGGCAACATCTTTGGTGAGCTGCTCGGTCTGGCCCCCGCACTGCGCCTGTGCCTCGCGAACGCGGTGGCGGGCTACTACGTATCAAGCAGACGCGGGGTCCACCCCACCATCGATGATCTGGTAGCGTTCGTCAAGACTGAGAAACTGCGCCCTTTGCCGGCGGAAGTCACGAACGTCGCAAAATAGACAATAATCCTGCAAATTCAGCGCGGTGCAAATCTGTGGTGAGACGCGATATCGCGCACGCCGTTATGGCACGCGACCCGTAACGAGCGGTACGACGGTTATTCGTCCCGCTCCACGCCAATTTCTGTATAGAACCTGCGCGTCACGACCTCTTCGACGAGGCTGAGGAGCGTTTTTCGGTCCCTGACGCCGGTGAAAACGCCGAGGGGAATCTGAGCAGCAGCGGCGTTTGAATGGCCGCCTGCTGAGCCGATGTCGCCGAATGCTTGGCTCATGACGGTGCCGATGTTGACGCGGATGTCCTTGCTCCGCGCGGATATGTGAATCTTTTCTTCGTTGAGCCCGAAGATGGCGACGGCCGTTACCCCCTCGAGGTTGAGCACGTAGTCGGCCGCCTGCGCGAGCGCATCTACGTTGTGCATAAACCCGACGCACGAGACAAGGTAGCTTCCGCTGATGTGCTTGTTGTGAATGGCCTCGCCGATTATGTCCAGCGTCTCCATTGACATTGTCGGCGATTCAATCTGGTTGAGAATCTCTCTGTCGGAGAGCTGCATGAGCTTCATTGCGGCAGCGAGATCTGCCGGGGTCACGTGCTTTTTGTAGTCATGGGTGTCGATGCGTATGCCGTAAAGCAGAGCCGTCGCGAGCCGCTTGTCGATGTCAATGTCGAGCTCGTCGAGATAGTTCGTCAATATCGTCGCCGTTGATCCCACGTCCCTGATATCGGTGTACAGGACGCGTTGTTCGGGAATCCCGTGGTGGTCGATGATGATTCCGACTTTGTCCAAGCTTGTGAGTGGGTTATTCGCCCCGGGCGTCCCCGAATCGACCAAGGCGAGCATGTCGTACTCGCTCGGATCAACCTCGTCGACGTGGACTAAGTCGATGTCGAGCAGGTTTACGAAAGCTCTGTTTTCCTGTCTGCTGATCTCTCCGTGGTAGATTATCGCAGCTTCCGTGTCGACGCTCGCGGCGATCTGCGCGAGCGCGAGCGCGCTTGCGATCGAGTCGGGATCGGGGTTATCGTGGACCAGTATGCCGAGCTTCTTTATGCTTTTGAGAATTCCGTGAAGTCGATTCGCAGACCGCTGCGATTCTGCCTTCTGGAGGTCGTGCAACGTGGCGCTTGCGATAAGCGCCGATGGATACACGACGGCGTCGGCCCCCAACTCTTCGAGCTTATCTTTGCTGAGCGGATCGACCGCTCGGACGATCACAAAAACGTCTGGCTTCCTCTCCTTGATCACGCTCAGCGCCTTGGTGTTCGCGTCGGCGTCAGAACTGAGAATCATAACGATCTCGAGATCAGGCGTGAGCAGCTCGGTGATGACCGCATCCTTTGTGATGTCACCGACGTGCGCGTCAAAATTCTGGTCACGCAGCGTCTCGACCCGTTTCGCGTTCTTGTCGATGATGGAAAACATCCTGCCGCGTTGTGCGAGTTCCTTGGCGACGAGAAAGCCGACGCTGCCTGAGCCGAGTATCGCATACGTTATCCGTTCGTCAATTTTGAGCGGTATGCCTTGCTCCAAGCTTGTCGAATTATAAGCCGAAATAAGCCACCACCTGCTTTTTGAGCTTGCTGGGTTTACCCCCAAATTCAATTTGGGTAAGCTATATATGTGGAAGGGGTATAAGAGCATATGCCACATACGGGCCGGTAGCTTAGTCAGGCAGAGCGTTGGGCTCTTACGGTATGTTTGTTGTGACCTGTTGACCAGAGATACCCAAAGGTCGAGGGTTCAACTCCCTCCCGGCCCGCATATTGCGGGGCTGTGGCCTAGTCAGGAATGGCGACGGGCTCCAGCGGTAAAAGTTCTCGATATGATGAGCAACGGGTCAACTGATGACTCGGGGACGCTTGAGTCAGGTGATGTCCCGTTGGAGCACTGATCGGAGAGACCCGTCGATCGAGAGTTCAAATCTCTCCAGCCCCATTTTTTGTCCCAGGCGAACGAGCGAGTTGGCGCTTGGCGTTAGTGTAAATCGACAGATTGAGCTTTTTTGGAGCAGTCTCGTCGCGCATGGCTTCGTTGCTTCCGCCTTAGCGAGTTGTTTTTGAATTGAAGCGCTTGATGTCGACGAATGCGCTCGCGTGAGCTGTAAAGTGACCAAAACGTTAAGTATGTATAAATCTTACTCTAGGTCGAGAGTCCCGTGGTGTAGTGGTCAATCATGCGGGCCTTTGGATTCACGTGGTCGTGGTACATTGGCCACTGATAGAAGAAAGCCCGCGACTGCGGTTCGAATCCGCACGGGACTATACGCCTTTCGAGGCTGTGCCGAGGTGGGGTAGCATGGTTATCCTATGGCCCTGTGGAGGCCACGACGCGGGTTCGAATCTCGCCCTCGGCCTTTGATTTTCTCTATCGGCGTCAGCTTCGCTTCCGTCTTGAAAAATTAGTGATTTTAGCTCTGCTATTTGTGATTCGATGGCGGAGAGGCGTTGGTCGAGGCCTCTATAGGGCAAGATTTGTCTCCTGATTTTTCTGCTTTCACTATGAAAGCAAACTTGCCTTCTTGTTCCGTTTGGTAGATCCGCGCTTTTTTTCCTGCGAGAGCCTTGTAATCCGTGGGAGGCGGATGATGGGATACGCGTGCGAGGGCGTTGAGCTTTGTAGGCATTACAGACGTTAGAATGGGGTGGCGCGTACCTTTAGCCTTTCTGCTACAAGTTTTTGTAATAGCTCACTAAAGTAACGGCCGTAGCACAACGCCTGTAATATCGCCCATCACCAAGTAACCGGCAACTCATGGCA
>Ga0255361_1000023_pt1 | contig 68330 bp, 124 predicted proteins | sample GFST75r1metaG_FD_186005 | JGI IMG/M metagenome (GOLD analysis project Ga0255361, IMG submission 186005) | Peat soil microbial communities from Stordalen Mire, Sweden - G.F.S.T75.r1 | ecosystem: Environmental > Terrestrial > Soil > Wetlands > Peat | place: Sweden: Norrbotten County, Stordalen... | reverse complement strand
TAGTTGCTATGAAAATTGTTTTTAATCACATCATAATATACTCTGACTTCTATGAAATTATCACCTCCTTAGATATAATGATATTAAGCATATGACATCATGATATACCTATGAATATTATTTCATTCGACATCTAGGTATTCCGTAATGATTGCAAGTACATGATCATAAGAGTCTGCGTGTAAGCAACGAGTACTCATTTCGGATGCTTTGTCTCGTTGACCGGCATGTATAAGACATTGTTTTGCCTGACCAATGAGATTGTAGACATTGCTGTCTTGACCGGTAAGCTTGCAGATTGGCTTCGGTTGATTAGTTGACATGAGAGTTAGTCCTCCTTAAACTCAAATACTTCAATCTTTGGATTATACCTTATTGCACCACTTCTCTGATATATGTCTCGGCGGACTACTGTAGAGAATGTTGTAACAATAACGGTATTTATGTCGTCTAGAGATTTTGGGTTTTTCACATCTGTGTGGTATTCTTCATTGGTGATGTCCTCACGGATTATGTAATTGTCCTGTGTTGTATCTATGAATGTTGGGTTGTCAGAGATAGTTTGAATTTCAAGGAACAAAGCGTGCCTTTCATCACATTTCAGAGCGTCTTTCTCTGAGCCATATAGTTTGTCACAAGTTGAGCAGCGCCATAGTGTTTCAGATTTTGCCATTTGTCTTTCTCCTTACCTTATTAGATACTTTCTTTATTACGGTCATTGGTAATTTATCTATTATAGCAGGTCTACAATCATCTGATACCTCTACTATCATATGGTTTATATTGTATCCACCCTTAATATCAAATTCACCTGCATCAAGTCGTCTGTAATAATCGTGTACTTCCGCAAACTTTTCTTTAGGCAGTGCTGCCAGGAAATCCTTTGGAAATCTATCGATGTGTCTCCAAAGGGCAGATATATTTGTAGGTTTGTAACATGGTTCAAGAGGAACACAGTGTTTCATTTTGTAACCTATGAAACACTTGCAGGAATAGTAGTTGACAACAAGCGCTCTGCATCCAAAGCATGTTTTCTTTATTCTGCACATACCCATGAGTGGTTCATTACTCATTGATTCTTTTCCTCCTCTTTATCTTTATTACTTTCTTTGACATCTTCTTTATCATATCATGTGTGATATTCTCTGCTATTACAATTGCTATTATTGGATTATCACAAGCAATTTCAGACATTGCTGTCTTTTTTACCCCAATGATAGTAATTGGTCCTGGATGATAATTAGTATCACGAGGTTTCCATTTGCCTGTTTCAAGTAGTTTTTGTGCCTCTTCTTGAGTACGATAGTAGTTGTAGCTAAGACGATTGTAAGGTCCACAATAGTCGCAGTATTGACCGATGTAATAGCCAGCACCTGATCTACAGACTTTTACTGGCATTGGTCTTTTACAGTCTGGGCAGAATTTTGCAATGTCAAGTTCACCTTCGAGTGCCATAATGAATTTTCCTCCTTATTTAGGATAATAGCGTTTGAGTACTCCTGGATATTTATGCCTATAACAGCCAATGATACTTTTGACAACTGTATATGTCAATCCAGTTTCATCAACTATTAGCCATAGATTACTCCTAGCCATAGCCATTTCTATAACTTTAAGATTTAGTTCTTTGTTAGCGGTTATTCTTAAGTTACTCATCTTTGTAAGCTCTTCACCTGAAGGTGTTATATTCCTACATCGCCAGCACCTATCATAGCGTATAGCTTGCTTGTCACTTTCTAATATTACTGTACCACAATGAATACATATTATACTCACTTGTTAGACTCCTACTTATTCAGCCAGTATTTTATCCTTCTATCGATCTCTTCGATTATTTCTGGATGCTCTAGTTCAAAGCGTGTAATATCAGGGTCAGCAGCGTGATCAAGTACGAGTCTAACGTAAGCAGATGTTCTTAAACCAAGTTTCTCAGCGCACGCTTTGTATCTGCTATAGGACTCGTCATCAAGTCTGACATTCATAAAATGGGTTTTACTTACCATATTAATGCTACCTTAAATCCTTAATCTTTATTCTAAGCACTTCTTCGATTGATTCTGATATCTCCATTGCAAACGGCTGTATTGCAGTTACAAGTGCTTCAGCATCTTCTTTTGTGAATACCGGTTCAATACCATTACTGTTACTTAATGCAAAGTCCTTGTCAGTTAGTTCTTCTATTATGCTTGGACCAAGGGCAAGCGGTTCTACCAGAAAGTGTTTTACTTGTAAATCTATTGCGTCAAGTAGTGTATCGACTTCTAAGTGTCTTCCAGATGGTAAATCTACTGCAATAACCTTTGTCATTTCAAACCTCCGTCTTTATCCATTTTAATTCTTCTTTATCACCGTCTTTATCAATATGATAAAGATATACTGAGCCGGAATTGCCATCATGACTAAACTGCCTCGATAACAATATCTTTCCGTCACAGTGTGGGCAGGAATAGATGTCTTCTACTATATCAACGATCGCCATATTGTTAACTCCTAAAATAGACTATAATAAGTCGATATTTGAATCCAAAGCAAGTATTATCATAGCAGAGTTGCTTGTCTATGATTTTAAAGCTTTTCTTCTTCTCTTTAAAGACACGATCTGAATCCCACTGGTAGAACTTTCGATAGCAATCTGCACCTGATTCACCAGTGAAATCAATGCTTTCGACGTCATCTAAATCCATTGCTATACCTCCTTTACTTCTGTTATTCTTACCTTGACAATCTTGCCTTCTGCACTGTATGATCTACCAAGATATATCTCAACGGCAAGTTTACTTTGATAAATAGCTCTGAAAGGAAATCTTGGATCTCTTGGTTTTATTTCCTTCCATGCATAGTATATACATTCTTTTTCTGCCATACTACCCCTCCTTAAAATAGATTACAACAAGAGTATAGTAATAGGGAAAACGAGACTCATTGAAGTACAAGAACTTATCTATTACATTTGTCTTAGATTTTGTTTCCTTAACTAGCCTACTATCCCACGAGTAATACTTTTTATAGCACTCTTCAGGTGTATAACCCTCGAAGCGTTCGCTTGAAATATCTCCCAAAGTCATTCCTCCTTACAACAAGTATATAGGTTAATACCATATACCACTCCTTATGGTATCTTTGTTCCATTCCTTCTGAATGAACTTCTTAAATACCAACGGTAAATATAGATCTCCAACGCAGCCCTTCTCGCTTCTGGGCAATCTGAGTCGAGTGCAAGAAGAGTATCACCATCTTCATTACTTGCACCAAATTGGAATGGATAAAGAACACAGACTGATGGGCGCTCATTGTATATCACGCACTTTCCGTAAGCATCTAAGAATCCACACGGTACTTTTATCTGCCAAATCCCATTATGCCTCGTGAAGTTGGTTGTACCATATTTATGGACTAGAATGTCTCCTTCTTCCTGCATGCATTCTATTGGATTTCCGCATGGATTATTTGTACAGCACTTAGTGCAACCATTGCAGTGTATTCTTGAACCAAGCAGGGTTGTCTCATCAAGGAATTGCATACCTCGTGCTGTAATGACAGGCAATGGGATTACCTTTCCTTTTTCATACGCATCATTAACGATAAACCTGATGCGAGATTGGAATACATCGAAGGGTAAGTCCCAATCAACAGCCCACTGTTCTGATTCACCCACTATACTTCCTCCTTTAGAAAGCTAAGATTAACAAGCTCTTTGTAGATAGGAGCAAGTGCCTCACACGTTACAGGAGTGTTATGACCTTTATGGTACAGATCAAGTATGTACATCCTTTGATGAGTAAGAAGTCTGCGTTGTATAGTCATATGGCCTTCTTGCTTGATCTCACTCTGCCAAGTATTGTACATCTCTTCACCAAGCGGTGTTACACTAATGATTGTGGTTGGTTCTTGAACACCGGCATACTTCTTAAGTGTGTCTTTAGTAGATTGTGCATCATAGCCTTTCCAGTATCGAAGGTTACTGAGTATGTAGTTGAGCTGAACAGTTAGCTCTTCACCTTCCATTGGTTTAAGAGTGTATGGATTTTTGAGTGCTGCCTGCGCATACGATGCTGCGTAAGCATTGTCACCTTTTGTTATATCAAGCGCGATGACTTTTGATAATGCATTAAGTAGTTCCTGATTCATTACCATTATTCTCCTCCGTCATTTCAGTTATGTGAAGTGACTCACCTGATTTAAGTACGGTCTCTTCCCATTTGTGCCCCTTATAGCACTTGTACTTGTAGTGATCAGTGGCAACATCAGGGGCACAATCGGTAACAAAGACTTTGCCACCACAAGTTGGACAGAAATTCATTTTATCACCTCCTTTAGAATCCAACATCAGATTTGAATAGATTGCAAGTAAATGGATTCAGCGCCTTTTCAACAAACGCTCTTGCAACCTCGCCGGTAAGCCAATCCGTTTCTTCATTTGAGCCGTCGCTGAAGTCAAGGATGATTTTGTCCGCGGCAGAGACAGCATCTATTACTGCTTGACGACGCTGAATTTCACGGCGTTCGCGTTCTTCTAATGATTTATGCATTGTAATACTCCTTTAACTTGCGTTCTTTGGTGGTTCCATGTCCATCATGCTAAGTGCAGTTAACACATCATTTGTACCCATCTTGTACCTAACCGGTGGTGCGCCTTTTCCAAGTGCATAGCCTATGGCAATAGAAGCCTTAATTAAATCAATTGGGTCTTTATGTAGGTTGATGAGTATACCAAGCACAAGCTGTTTATTACCACACTCATCAAGTAGTTTCGCTAAGTCATTGTCGAATTTAAGTATGCCTAACGGATCGTTCTCGAATGGCCGCATGATAATTTCGATTGGGCAACTTCCTGCGCTTTTGCATTCACTGCACTTATGAGGGTGATTCTTCGGGTTGATTGTCATCTAATGTTTCCTCCTCGTTTATTACAGCGTTTTCATCTATGTATACTATATTGTCTTGAACCATTGGGTCATCATCAGCTACCGGTTCACAAATTGGTTCAAATTGATGAACAGTAATTAGATTAACAAACCTATGCTCACCTGCCACAAGACATGCACTTGCTGATTGCTGCGTGTAGTAGAAGTTGGATAGAATACCCATTTTTGCCTTGTCGGGAAAGTCATGCAAGAACTTCCTACTTGCATCAATTGAACCAGTTGCTTCAAGTGTTGCTTCATGGAGCGAACTAACTATGTCGTCTGTTATCCACATTGAGAATATGTCGTACGTCTGCATGTTATTTCAGCTCCACCTTCCAAATGTCTTGAATCCAAGAGAGTATTTGGTAGTCCATACCAATAATACCTTCCCATTTTAGGCAGCTGTCAAAGATTTCCCTCTTTGACATGATTTGAATTTTGCCGTCCTTCGATGTGTCATCTTCGTCATCAAGACCAAGCTGTTGGCGAACACGAGACATGACGGCATGAGAATAATGGATGTCACCTTTTGCCATTTATTGTTCCTCCTTCCATCCTTCTGCTTTTTTTCTGTAGTATTCTGCATCTTTGCGTGCCTTCCAGTTTGCCTTAATGGATATGACAGTATCAGGATAGTTGCTATCATCATATTCAACGCTAAGGCACTTACCTTTCTTTGGTGTGTTGAACCAGAAGTACGCAAAACCATCGGGGCTGTAGCTTTTGAAAGCCAAGTCTGCATGTTTTGATTGCACGAATAGGTCGCTTTTTGCCATGCTATTCATCCTCCCGGAAGAATTTCTTCCATGCTGCCTGTTATTTTGAGAATTGCCCTTGCGACATAGGTTGCGTCCTTTTCTTCAAGGACTATCTCGCGGTTTCCCGGGTCGAAGATATGAAAGACCTTTCCCCACCTTCCGGGGTTCCAGTCGACCGAGATCCGAGGCGTCTTTTTGTCTACCTGTTTTTCTTTTTCATCCATATTATTCTATCCTCTTTTTTTATTTACTTGTCCATGTAGAAAGTAATTTGAATGTCCCAAAATCCATTTCGTGTATTTGTTGATGCCATCCCTTAGCGCCATCAAGGCACACCTTTAAAGTTTGCTTGTATCGCCCTGTTTTTATATCAAAATTGTGCTTTTCTTTAATGTGGGTGAGCATATCTGCGTGAAGTTCAAAATGCGGCTTATCTTCACAAGTTAAACAATCGTAAACTGTTGGCATTTAGTTTTACTCCGTTGCACTTCTTTTGTATACTGTATTGCACTTTCATCGTCAATAGCGTAGAACATGTGTTCGCCATCGTGTCTTTGGGAAAACACAGCAAGATAAATCTTACCATCTGATATTGGATACAATCCAGTTGTGCTTTCATCATGATTAGCGTTATTTAGCTCGCGTGTTTTCTCAAGATTACTGCTCATCTTTGTCTCCTTCTTTCTGCCCAGACTTGTACTTCTGCGTTGGGAAATACTTGATATACCCACACAGTATGCACGACTCATAGTAACCGTCTTCATCTTGGTTGATGATTACGTCACCATGGCATCTTGGGCAGCCTTTGAATTTCCATTTCTTATTCAAGTGCGTCCCCCTATTTTGTTATAACATTGAGTGAAACCCGGTAGGGTGTGCCTTCAGCATCAACAAAGCCATTTGTGGTAGCTTTAATGATACTTTTACCAGACTTTGAGCGTTCGTTGCCAGTCAAGTCGGCTGTGATTATCATCTTTGTGCCTTCAACTTTTATGTCTACCATATTAACCTCCTTTTCTAATTCATCAAAGTAAGCTTTATTCATAGGAGAGACGTCAGTTCCACGATTACGGCCGGCGCCACACGCGAAGGGATGAACTATGGGTATGCTCTACCCACGCCGGTTTCCCTTGACGTTGCTCTCCTACTAAGATAAACGCAGCGGAGTACCTCCTGGTTTTCCCATTTGGTAGGAAGTTCAGGTTATGCCTTGGGATAACACAACCTTTTGCTTACCAGCTGCTGAGTACCCAACTTTACTCCTTGTGTATATTACCGTATTCTCTTTCGTACGGTTCAAGCCACATTATATGCAGTGCGTTGAAGATTGATACTTCCGTCTCACCGGCAAGTAACTCTTGCGTTACAGGATTTGTCAAACCATACTGAGACAGTTTAAGTCCTTTCTGATTAGCAAGTACTCTGCAACCAATGTTGAAATCCCTTGAACCAGTAAAATGCATGATTGCTGCGCCCCAAAGCTTAGATTGAGTGAGTGTTACATCAACAGGAATTCCACGATAAGCAAAGTTCCATTTTACCTTGTCACCTTTGGTTTTCATAGAATTCATAAGCCTGTAGAATTCCTCATCAGGTCCAGCCACGACAATATCGATGTCATGGACAACTTGAGCTTTTCTACGAATTGACCCGCAGACTAAGATTTTGCTGACATGAGGCTTAAGCATGTTAACTACTTCATCTGCGACGGGCTGTGCAACGGTTACTTCGACCATTATAATCCTCCTTTTAATACAAGGACTAGATGTCCCTTGTCTAAAGCATCAGTATGTTGTTCTATTGATAGATGTGACACCTCATAGTACTCATCAAGAGTACGAAAATAGACTGAGATGTCATCATCTAGTTGCTTTACTGAGACATGCTGAAGTTTATCTCTGAGTTCTCTGTATGTCATGATGTTACTCCTTAATCCATCTTCATTCGTTCAAATAGTGTTATACCATCCATGTGGTCAATTTCATGCTGTATAACTGCAGCATAGATACCGTGTTCCTTTGATGTAAACGGCCGTGATGTTACATTGTTACCAACGAGTTCAACAATCCTTGCGTTAACCCGGATTATATTGTACCGTTTAACATGGTAGTCACTAGTGCCGTTAAGGATTGACATGCAACCTTCGACAGACATGGCTTTCTCACCATAAGTTCGTAAGATTTTAGGGTTAACCAAGAAAATGTATTCTGTTCCATATCGCATGCAGGTTAGGCGAAGTGGTTCATTGATTTGAATAGCAGATAGTGCCCAACAGGTTCTACCAGCTGTAATATCACCTTTCACTGTTTCGAGCATGTCGTGAAGTAGTCCATCAAAGTCATAGGGTAAGCTATCGAAGCTTATGTCTAGACTTTTGCTTGTGAGAATATCTTTACTCTCACTGTATTGTAAGATTGGCCTTATCAAGTTTGTACCTCCTTTTATTTATGTATCCATCCCTAACCACTAGAATTAGCTAATGGTTAGAGTCGACACATAAAGTGTCAGCCATGCCATAACCCGCCGGTCCCGTCCGTACCCCAACTCGCCTTTCCCCTCCGAGTCAAGCCCCGCCGGGCGTCGCCTGCCAAGCCTTACCTTTACTTGCCCCGCCACGACGCACTGCTCCAATCCCCCGCATTACCTTACGTTGCCTGCCATGTCGCTCCTCACCCCACCCCGACGTTCCAAGCCCCTACTTGCAATGCCTGCCATGCTGTACCTTGCATTTGCGCTCCCGACCTCACGTCGCTAAGCCCCACATGGCCTTGCCGTACCTGCCGTGACTAAGCGTGAACTAGTTGACGTTTCTGGACAGTAGGTTTCTGTACAACCTTTTTCTGTGGTGTAACAGTTTTCTGTCTGCGTTGAGCTCTTACTTTCTCGGCAGTTTCAAATATGGGAGCAAGCTCTGTCAACTCATTGTATTTGTCTTCCCATACTTTAAGGTCTGCGAGTGCTTGAGCAAGAAGCAGGTTCCTTCTTCTCTCATTGGAAAGAACATCAACCGTTGATCGGTAGGTACCACCATCTAATAACCTATCTTCTTTTAGGCTAACATAGGCGTTTATTGGCTTGTGATAGTCAGGTACTACAACTACCACATATTTGATGAGTTCCCGAGCTTGCCAAAGCCGGTACTTAGACGCAGCAGTGCTGTCATCCCAATCGAAGTATTTATGAAGTGGACTGGTTTCAGATGCTGCTGCAGCAACAACATCCCTTGCCTTTAACGAACCATGATGTTGTTTTCTAAGCAATTCAAGTTCATTATAGGCTGTGTCATCACGTTTTCTTGCCATGTTTTACTACTCCTTCTTTTTCTTAGATTTTTCTGGTTCTGCCATTGCAAAACAACCCCAACCCATCCCGTTAGACTTTTTACTGAAGTTCCGGCCAGCACCTATTCCACATTGTATGCCTGCGCGAACAAGTAGATTCGCTATTGAATCTTCAGTCATTTGGTCCGCATCGTAGCGGATATGAACTGTTGCACGCCAACCTGGTTTCCACATCGGTCTGCATCTTATATCAGGTACACCGGTAGCATTCCTTGTTGGAAATATGAACTTTTCCGGTTCGCCCTTCGTTATTCTGACTAGCCCAGTTAGTGGTTCTTCATCATCATAACCGTCTTCAACAATGAACACACAAAGCTTTGTGTCTTTGATTACGACTCCTGAAATGCCACACACTGTAATCATTGCGTTTCTGAATGCTGATGCCGGTATGCCATACCAGCCTTCTGGCGACATGTGAGATGCTTCTTTCACAAGGGCATCTGGGTCTTTCTTTTCATGTTTTGTAGCTTCAGAATCCCCTTGTTGCCCTTTCATATGCTTAGCAAGCATTTCACCCTTTGTCTTTGCTGAGAATCGTTCACCAACATAAGGACTTGTGCCTACTATCTCAGTCTCAAAGATTTTGAAGTTTGGTGCCTTTACTACGAGCATCTTTTGTTCTGCGTCTTTCTTCTTTGGAAATGCCATATTACTCCTTTTTATTCTCTAGATTGTAAGTACTCTAGTTTTCCCTCCTTTCAGAGCTATTCTTACTAACCTGCTCATAACTGCCCACCATATAGGTTGATGAGCAGTCTCAACAGGTTACCTAAATCCGCCAAGAAGCCAGACAACCAATAGCATTATTGCACCTATACCGATAAACTCTGCTATGAATTGCCAAAACTTCATTTCACTGCCTTGTAAGCATACCCGTTCAGGAATGCTCTCACATCGGATTCATAGAATCTTCTGTCACCGCGTTTGTTTCCCATCCGGTACGATTTAAGTTCACCGTTTGTCCCATATCGCCTTATTGTGTTTGGATGTACATGAATCAATCTTGCTGCTTCAGCTACTGTTAGCATTGTTGGTGTCATAATTCTGCTCCTTTCATTAGTCTAATACAATTCTTGCACGTTACGAATCTAACATCACGTGTTAGCATGTTGGTATTGTCAAGCCCACATAGTACCATTATTTGATTATCATCAGAGACATCAAGATGTACTTTATTCCTACCGGCATATCGTGCTTGTGGTGTATCAGGATTAAGCATGAAACGCATTGGGAATTTATCATACACCCAATAGAGGTTATTAGGTAGATAATCAGCAAATCTAGGAAATTCATCTCTAATCATTGCTGATTGCGATGGAAATGCCTTGCCAGTTAAAGTATCCTTGACTGGCACTGCTATGTAATTCATCTTTAGCTCCGTTTATTTTCCTACTGCAAACCACATGTACGTGAATCGACCGGGAAATAACTTATATGCTGTGTACATGTAGAAGTGGTTTTTCTTCCACTCTTCTGGAAATACCGCACGCACCATTGCGCACTGTGATGGATATTGAGTTCCTGTCCATCTATCGTAGATTTTCTTAGCAGGTTTATTCATGTCTTAACCTCCTTCTGAGCCACTTTGTTCAGTTCCACAGATATGGTGAGCGCACGGCGTCCCAATTCCGCACTACAGGAGCACATGGTACGGTACTAATTCGAGGTTGAATGACAAACCTCCCTGTAGTTCTACCGGCCGAGCGCTGCCCATATCTGTGGAGCATTACCCGCTCATCAATGTCTACCATATAGGTTGATAGACATTGTCAGAGGATAAACCCCTATACTACTTTGTTAAGCTTTCTCCAGCGACGGACTTTTATTTGTATCTTCATGAGCACTTCTTTGGCATCGTATTTACGTTTTCCGTATCCTCTTGTCATATAAGTCCTCCGCTTTCTACACTATTTGCGTGCTTTTCTGTGCTTTCATCAACCGTCTTAACACCCACATGTTGTTAATCGGTACCGACCAGTATACGATTGCGAGAGCAGATTGTGCGTAGATGTTTGAGTGTCTGAATGAGAACCAGAAGAATGCACCCCAGATGCAAGCAAACACTCCGAACAGCCCGAAGATTGTTATCTTCTTAATCAACCAAGCTGCTGCCGGATTTTGCTCTCTACCCCCGTGTTTGAAGCAGAGATATGTGGACAGCATGTCCGAGCATATCCCAGCTATTAGCATTGCCATTGATACGTTTGATGACGTGTGAATACCTGTTTTTGCTTCAGCAAGGATTATTGCAATCAGCGCAAGCATCATCCCAACTGAAAACGCTATGTACTTTTTCAACTGCTTCCTCCTTTTGCCTTTTCTAGGCATTTTCTACATAGTCCAAGATTCTGTATGGTGAATACCACCGGTCGCTGGCAGTTCCAGCATTTTCGCACCTCAGCACTAGGGTCGTACGGACCGTAGTGTATGAAGTTTGGCCAAGTTCGGCAAGGCACTTTAGGCTTCATACTAGAGCACCTTGTAGTGTAACAAAGCTAATACCACTATTAGCATGATGACAATGATGGCGTCCCTTTTCATTCCTTTGTACGCATGAATCTTCATCTAAATCCTCCCATAACTTTATTCACTTAGGCAGCTATCTGCCCTGCATTTCAGGCGAGCACTCTTTGCCAAACGATGGGCAATCACTATCGGTGCATGTAAATGGTTTCTCCGATACAAGCTTACCATACGGCCTAGTTACCAGCTTGTGACAGCCGAAGCACCAATAGCAAGTGCCAAGGTACATCGTATGCTGATGGATACATTCTACCATAAACACCTCCTATACTGTATTCGCTTGGGTAGTTCATAGCTACCCTGCGTCGAGTTGTACGCCATGGAGTATACTATGCACTATAAGGGTAGCACATGTATCTCCATGCGTACGGATAGAACTTAACAATCGATAGGACATCGCTCAGTCAACCTCAAGGGTTATTCGGCATCAGCAGAATCGTCTGCTGGGGGTGCCACAGGTTTTACGCCTTGGGCTACTTCTTTGCCATCTTCAATCCGTGCGAAGCGTCCGGGATAGAGTTTGTACATCTCGCGGATATAGAAGTGGTTCTTGGCATGCTCGAGGGGGAACAGTGCCTTTGCAGCACCGGATTGAGACTGATAGACTACACCTGTCTCCAAGTCCTTGACCTGTACCGGGGGCAGTCCAGCGAATCTCGCGGCTTTCTTCTCGGGAACTTTTATCCCACCAAATTGAGCCTGAAGTCTCTTCATACTTTCCTCTAACAGGACGTTACCCTCAGAGTCATACACGCACATTTTCGCTATTTCATTTGCAGTTGCCATCATCTTCCTCCTAAATTTCTTAATAGATTGGATATACCTACTACTGAGATACAGGAGGTTGACCGAGCGTGTTCCTTATTCGATTGCTAAAGTCCGCGTGATTAAATATTTATCATCTTATTTAATCATAATTTATTATAACAGATTTTAAACAAAAATAAAATAAAAATTTGATTTTTCAACTAATTAGTTTTATAGTTTTTTAAAAAGTGATACCCACCGATTGAAATAATTATAAGTGGCTGTTGACTAGCGTACGATTAGAGTTCTTTGTGCTGCCATTTTATATCTGCCGTCTCGATCGGTAATATAACTGTTGATACGATGTTGAACTCTTGCCCGTGTTCCATTCTGACAAAGGTTTTTCTATTCCCTTTATTATCTGTTAGGATTGCAATAATGGTATCGCGGAGTACCAATGCCTTTTCAATCATCATACGTACCACTCATCCTTTGTGAGAACTTGTTTTACTGCTCTTGCATACATAGTATTGCTGGACGCTATCAAATCCTTATCTATCTTTTTAAGATCAGAAGTAGATGAAAAGATATGTATAATGCATGTATTGGGCGGAATAGGTAGATTTTCCCAAGCAGGTATATAAAGCTTTTGGACTGTATTGTACGGTTTCGGGCTTGACATACGCATACTTATTCTAACTTCTGATTTTATTCTGGGGCTAAGAACATCATAGCCAGGAAAGCCAACAATACGCTTATGGTTGTTAATTGCTTTAGTATAAGCGATTGGACCTGTTGTCTGATATTTTTTAGCATTACCATTTAGCGCCTGAAGAGAGTATTTAAGAGCATCAGCGCAGACTAATGAGCCTTTCTTTGCTATTACAACAGCTGATTCGTAACTGTTGTTATTATATCGTCCTGGTAAGAATCTTGGTGTTGCAATTACATCAAAAGAGCCAAGAAGATCACTCATATCTTTAATGCAGACAGTATCTAGGTCGATAAATATCCCACCATTATTGCATAATGTTACCCACTGAATATAATCTTTTGAATGAGCTGTTCTTAATTTTCCCCATGGTGCATTCTCAAATTGCTTAAAGTCTGGTATCTCAAATGGCTGCATAATGACTTTATTGCGTATGAGATCAGCGTAATATCCAATCGGCGGTGTCGTACAAATCATGATAATATTATCAACATTCTGAGTCTTTATCGCAGAGATAACAGCAAGGTAATGTGCATAGAAGAAATCAGCATGTGTAGAAGCAAAGTAGAGATTCATAATATACCTACCATAATTGCATCATTCCTTTACTTGGATTAACATCTGTAGCTGGCAAGAAATGTATTGGAAGTCCATCAAAACTACTCTTTAGTATATCACCATGGAATAAATCATAAAAGAACTGATTACGCTTAGTAAGTTCTCTAATGTTTTCAGGAAAACCAGGAAATATAAGAACTATATCAATATCTTTATGGTTAGGATTTCGCTTGAGGTATTTAAACAGGATTGGAAAGTCATGTTCATACATTATGCCACCAACAAGCCATACAGCAGTTGGATGCAAATTATGCTGTTCAAGGAGTAGTTTTAAGTGCTCTTTGAATCTTTGTATGTCTGAGTCAAAGTTATATTGCGATACCATTACTCATTTCCTCTCTTTGCAATAAGAATTACTGCCTTAGCAGGTATTGCACCATCATAAGTATACCATGAAGTTGCAAGATGATAGCGGCCAATATATCTATGGAGCTTTTCAACATCGAGGAACCTTATCATAACTTGAAACACTGCAGAATTAGGAGATTTGAGTTTGTAGAGTTTAGTATCAAGCCAAACCTTTGTTTCAGGATAAGCTGGATGATACGGTTGCTTGTAATATGGAGATGGACCTTTAGCAGGTATTATTCCTTCTTTAAGAATACCAAGCAGATTATCTGCACTTGTATAATGATACAAGATGTTTGGGATGCGATCATACATTACCATAATAATACTTCCTTTGGTAACGGGAATGGTAACTGACGATATGTATTTACCATTCTAGAACCCATACACTTAGGGCAAGTAACGTAGTCTCCTACTTGTACCCCTTTAGATCTAAGAGGATCAAAATAGATAATCTTATTGTTACTGTAATCGTGAATTCCTAGTATTACACCTTTGCCACAGCATCTATCACATATTATAGTATCCATAATACCTCCAATGGTAGCGGAGACTGGGCTCGAACCAGCGACCTGAGGTTTATGAATCCTCTGCTCTACCAACTGAGCTACCCCGCCATAAATTAATCTAACTTTTTCCGTGCTGTATTCAAAATAGTTGACGCATCATCTCCACCTTTAAGAATATAATCAGTTATATCCTTCCTACCTTTTGCTAAGTCAGGTCTATCAGGCATTGTTTCCCAGCCAACTTTGTAGATGTACTTTCGCTGAAGTTCATTAGTTTCCTTACAGTATCTATATCTTATACCCATTACATCTGTTTCAATCCATTGTGCACCATTACTTGTCGTCATTTTATTCTCTTTTTTAATCCTTAATTATTCTCTAAAGCTAAGATGTCGTTCAGCCAAGAATTGATCAATGAGTTTCATAGATAGCGGACCAATATTTTCTATTGTGCTAATTCGCTGTCGTGATGAATTTACTAGATCACCTACAGTATCTATATCCTTCCATCTTAGTGCATGAACGACACGAAAACTTAACTCGTCCATAAAGTCAGTAAGAGATCTGTTTAATATGGCAATTGGCATATCAAGAGTAAACATCTTCCTTAGAACAACATTAGGTTGTGCAGTTGGTATACCGTATTCTCTTGCCTTTTCACCAATCTTTGCAAAAACATCTTCGTCAATGCGGATCAATAATGTATTCATACTTATCTCCTTTACCAGATTCCTCCACCCATTGCCTTAAAGTTATCTATATCTTCAGGTGTAGCAAGCCTTATAAATATCCCAACTGAAGGTGCTTTTCTGGAATGCAAATCAGCTACTAGCTTATCATGCGCTGCTACGTCACTTCTTGCTGTTATAACTGCTATAAAGCCATCTGACATATGGCAGTAATATGGTCGTGCTTCCTCTACATATCTTTTCATGATAGTACTCCTTTTATCTACTGGCCTGTGAGCGTTCTAGTTAGGAACTGCTAGATTATTTCTCACCGTTAAGCCTATTCAGCACACCAGTTACTCCCGGGATGTCATGCTACTCTATTACGGTGTTACCGGTGGTACTGGTGCTACAGGTGTATTCGCCACTACTGCAGCGGATAGGCTAGCAACTGATGCTTTCAATGAGACTGCAAGAGCTTCAATAGCTGCTGGATCATTGGCTATTGAAGCTAACTGTGCTGCTAGGCCATTGATCAGTATGATTGCAGAATTTACAGCATCTTCTTCTGCCGCTACCTGAGCGGTCAAGTCATCAAGTTCCTTTGTCATAGCGCCCTCCTTTTCTAAGATTTTCTCTAGTAAGTCAAGCTTGCCAAGCTTATGAAGTATATCAATAAGCTTCTCGAGTATTTCATCAAGCTTGTGGTGAGTTATATGGGAAGATTCTTCGAGCTCATGCAGTGATTTGTGCACATCATGTTCGAAACCATGATTTCCAAATAAACCTTCATCGACCATTTTTGTTTCCTCCTCAACTATTAAAATTTAGCAACTAAAAACTCATTTTGTAGTTTAAGTAGTGTGAAGTTTTTAACTACTAAATTTTTATAACCTAACATTTCGAATGCTCTTTTAAACGTACCAATTTCATTGTTCATGTTTTATATTTTGTAACCGACTAACTTTTTAAAACTCCAGTATAACCCATTGTTATATCAACAAACTTTCCCATCCACAGATCATAAAGTAGATTACCAGGAACATTCTTGAAATCAAAATACGACTGTCCTGCTTCATTATTTATTTGAAAACTTCCAGTAGGTGGTGCTTTCATGTCCATCATTGATTCTGATCCAGAAATCTCAAGGAATGCAGGTTTTCTTTTAATTACCTTTCCCACAACATTCCTACCACCTGATGGTGAATTAATTAAGTCAATTACAGGAGTACCAACAGTGACAAAAGCAATTACATCACGCGGTATTCTACAAACTCTTAATACTGTCGTACCAGCAATAAGATTATGAAGATATAATACGCCACGACTTAGATCAGCTTCAAGCTCATGAGGTACATCAGTGTATTCAATACCCTTGTAGAGATATTTGCCTGTTTCTTGCCAGTGCTTATAAGCTAATAGATCGTAGTCTTGTTTGTTCATATTACTCCTTTGCACCTTTAGTTTGCTCAAGCACATTTAGACCATATTGCGTATCTGCTAAGGCATGCAAATACGGCTTGTAACTACCAAATTGGTTATAGCCGAAAGATTCCCAATCATGCTCTATTTGGTTTTCAGCTTGAGTACCCAAATTATATATGTAATTTGTATCTAAATGAATCAGTAATGCAACTGAATCAAAGGTAAGATCTTCATCTGTGTAGTATTTTACAATGATAATCTGCTTTTGAAGAGGAGTAAGTCGATTTACAACTGTTTGTAGTGCTGCAAGTACACGAATCTGATCGTAATTTTCCTTTGCAGTTCTCTCTTGCATAGCGGCTTGTGCTTGGCGCTGTGCATATATTAGCTTATTGTGCTGCTCAGTTTCTCTTAGTCTACGCTCGTATTGTATTGAAGGAGCAAGGGAATATACATATAGTCTGTAATCTCCATATTTAATATCATACTTATTATTTTTCCATAACTTACTAAGCTCAACTTCAGCAGGTGTTCTTATAATCCAATCACCCCCTGTTTCTTTATCATATTTTTGCAAAAGAACATCAGTATCACCAAGCTGAAGTAGTATTTTGTGCATCTCAAACTTACCTTCTGGTAGTATAACACTATTTTCAGATTGCAAATCAAGATCTTCAAGTATCTTCGTAGGATTATTCTTAATAATTGTTTCAACCATATTGATAACAAACATATCATATTTGTTTGTAAGATATCGCCTTATCGAACTCAGTGCTAATGTATCCCTAGCTGTAATAGAAGATGGTAATCCTATATTATCAGCAATTTGAGAGCGATTAAGTGTACCCTTATTACGCTCTTCTTGTACTAAAAGGAAAGTTCTGAAATCAGATTTGAATAGCATGCTGTCCTTAAAATAGTGAATCGCTCTTTCAAACGCAATTGCTGCATCCTCCTGCAGTAATTCTTTTTTACTCTTTTGCGGTTCTTTAGCATAATCAAGTTTAACCTTTTGAGCGCTGATATAGTATGTTGTTGTATCACCTTGTCTAGCGATTACATCGTCAACCCATGACAATGCCATATAATACTTTGATGCAGTATAAATGGGGTTTACTTCGCTTGCTGCTTCAGCTGATTTAAACACACAGAATGTGTTACCTACTCTTCCAATAATATATCCTCTATAATTTACTGGCATATTAGTCCTCCCATGGTCCAAACGTTTCATGTTTTAATGTCTGAATACACACCTCTTCATATGTATATCGTTTAATCTCTACTACCTGATAAAGTTCATAGAGTTCCTTTTTCTCAAGATATCTATCAGAGACTGGTTCCCAAATTACATCACCACTATCTGTTTCAATTAGAGCATGGTCAATCCTTTTCTGTAAAGCAAATGAATAGACTGTACAGTGAATCAAAGTACCCTCTTGCATATCATTTATATGACGCCAAGCAAGTTCATAGCAACGACCTTCGCGTCCTGTTTTCTTTTTCATTATATCAAGCCCTCTGAAATTAGCTTATGTGGTATTTGACCTGAAACAAAATTTGTAGTAGATACTGGTGGGATTGGTGCATTAAGGGTTGTAAAGTTCAATACGTTACTTACACCTTCGTAACCATTTCCGAGATCCATAAATATTTGTGTATCATAATTTGTATTTGGCTGTAACCCCTGAGGTATAGAGTGTGACCCTGGATGAACCGCAGCGAAGTGTGCTGTAAGTGCAGCTAATGAATTAAATACACTAAGATCGTAAGGACAGACACATATAGTAGGGTCTATTGTAAAGCTAATCAAATCGCCAATTGTTACTCCTGCTACAGGAGCAGACCAATTATCTACTGCTGGCAAGTTTCTACATCTTGCAACAAATATAGGCATTGAAGGTGCTCCAGTATAGTCGACTTCCAAATATGAATCAGCAATACCAGCAAAGTGATCCATATTTATAGTGACACTATTGTGTGTAATACCTGTTGAGGCTAGTTGTACTGGATTAATAACAGTAGAATTATGTAGTGTTAATCTAGCATGTGGACCTGCTTGTGGTTCAGCTGTTTCAGGTAAAGCTGCTATATCTCCAGAGAGTCTAATGATTAATTTCATTCCATACAATGGTAATACAGTAAATGCAGCTAGGAAATCTGCAGTTAGAGTAACCTCGTATACAGTTGGTACTGCTGTTGATTGGAAAGCGAGATTACCAAGCAAAGTTCCTGGATCTATACCTTGAGTAAGCGCAGCACCGAAATCAGCTGCTATAAGTTGATCATGATTGTTGCCTTTACATAATACTAAATCAGCTTTTCCAATATCATGCTCTAACCACTCATCAATAGTTAAGAATAATCTAGCTGATGATGGCATGGCTGGTAGAAGTCTAGTATCTATTGTAAAAAATCCCCTATCAATAACCCAATAGAATTCCCCACCACCAAAAAGATCATAAGTAAGTTGTCGTGCAAGAACTGGGTCAATGCCGGCAATAGTCCAAACTACACCAGTTGGGCTATCGTGCACAATCATGTAAGTATCATTTGGTATTACTCCAAGCTGCCCTTGACTATCTATATATCCTACACTCCCTGTAGGAGTTTGTGCATCAGTATTTCTAATGCGATAATATGCTTTTGTCATGTTAATCCTCCAATAGGTGAGTTAACTAATGATTGCGGTACTGATGGCATATCAGTAAGTAATACTCTACCACAAAATGGGCATAGCAAATGATTTGGCTCAACAACAGGCGAATGCTGAACCTTAATAACTACCTTACCGTGCGTAGAGCAGAATAATACATAAGTTGAGCCCATTTTATTTCTCCAGTAATATCTTAATCTGAATAGCCGTATTTGAAACCAATATAGCAATTCTTTTATTTTCAACCACACTAGTACCTCCGCCATCCTATTTCACTGTGAATGCTAACCCTGTTCTAGTATCATATAGGTACTTTGCTCCATGTTGTTTCGCCCAGAGCATTACAAATTTCCATAAGTAGTCTCCGCGTTTACTGTATACAGGATCTAGAGGTATTGTAAGGCTGCAATCAGAAACTCGGTCAGCAAGAATAACAGCCTTCATAGCAAGTAAATAATCAGAAGTTGTTACATGATACTCTATAACAGTTGTAATGCTGTTTTCTTTCATACGATTTGCAACATTCTTTTCATCAAGGTCCATTATTGTCCTCCCCATCTGTAAAGCGTAGTTCCTGGAATAGCTTCGACTATCTTACCCTCTTTTACAAGGATATTGAATACATTGTTTATCTCATACTGTGATGGTATTGGTCTAACAGTCATTCTTGCAATAGCAGATTGAATATCATTTGCATTAAATCCGCTTCCTTGATGATCTGCTAAGTATGCTGATACCCAATCCTTCAACGTAAGATTTGCTATCATTTTCTTTTTCTCCTTTACCATCTTTTCCTTTTCTTTTGTGCAGCAAGCTGTATTTTAAGATTCCTTATCATTATACCAGCATCACGCCTAGTTTTGACAAGATCTTCCGCTTGTGTTTGGGGTATGTGAAGTGCCATAGCAAGGCTCGTTATAAACCGGTACTGTGATGGAGTTGCTGGTAAATCTAATGAACTTGGAAATCTTTGATTAAACATTTAACCATGCCTCCCAAAGCTGTCTTGTCATCTTTGTCATAAGTTTAATATCTGGATTTATAATGCTCATTGCAAGACTCTTATACTGTTCGTGCAATCCAAATCGTGTTGCAAATATATCACCCTCAATCCAAGCAGAAACTTCCCGCTGCATATAACTGGCGGTCCTTAGGACATTTCGAACTCTAAAATGGTCACCAGGGTTGTTATTCTTTCTATCAAGAGATATATGACCATTTTCGTGAAACATAATGCAAGCTGCGTCAGATTCAGACGTGGATTTAAGGATATATATTGTGATTGAATAACTATCTGCTGATCTATTATACATGCATTCACCGCCAACATCACGCTGTGAATTGGCAGTATTTATGATTAGACCAGGTAGTGGTCTGAATATCACTGATAGGTATCTATTTAGCTGATCTTTTGTTACCATAATAGTGCTCCCTTTGTTTTAATATCCTAAAATTTAATAGTTCTAAAATTTGTTCGAAAACCTTTTACAAGTACTAAATTTTAGTATATTAAAACTCTCATCTTATATTCTTATTCTACATCCACGTAAGTTGTTGTGTACCATTAGCTGTGCTTGTCCAAGTAAGCTGTTGTGTCCCATTAACTCCAGTGGCCCAAGTCAACTTTGCAGTTCCGTGCATAGGCCTTCTTAATAGACTCTTAATCCATTTAATTAATCTCATATTACTACCTCAAGTTGGTCTGGTAGCAAATTACTATCTGCTACCAGACCGAATTCATTTAGAACTCTCTGAACGTTTTGCCCATTTTCTTCAGCGTGGTTGACAGCTGAATCTGAGACTGGCCAAGTACCACGCCAGCACCAGCTACAACTGCGGCAAACAGGTCAAATACCGTTACTGACTTTTCTGATAACTGATATGCGCCTGCAAATACCAGTGCAGCGATAACGCCAGTTAATACGCCCTGTAAGAACTGCTTTGTTGTTTGTCCTTCGGCGCCAAGCCATTTGATGACATTGCCGAGTATTGCGCCAATAAATGCTGCGAGTGCAATCCATAAAAGTGCTAAATCCATTAACGTTTACCTCCTAAAAGACTACTTAGAAAACAGTTTTTTTTAACCGTCAAGGTTAGTACAACACCTGTTTGGTTTCCAACTGAGTCACCAACCAAGAATGTTATTTTGGTCTTTGACGCTTTTGTTGGAATACCGCTTATCACACCATTATCTGTCAATGATAAGCCAACTGGTAACAAACCACCGCTATAGATCGACCACATATAGGGTGGTGTACCGCCAACAACACCTAGGCTTGCAAAGTACTTTTTCCCAATAGTACCACCAGGTAATGATAATGTTGTTACTGTCATTTGCTGCGATGGTGTTAAGCCTATTGCAACAAGGTATGCTTCAAGTGCTGGCATATCAAGATGATTATTTGGGTCATTAGCAGCAATCCATGGATCACGCTCGTCAATGATAACATAGCATTCATCAACGTATTTATCCCAGAATTCCCAGGTCATCTGCTGCTCAATACCCCAGGTTAAGCAAACTGGACCAATTACATTCAGGCCAATGATTTTTAACCACTTGAACTTATATACTGCATGGCCACCAAGGTTTCCACCATCATTTGAAACTACTGTCCATGGCTTACCTGCATTGGTTTGGTCCATCGCAGATTGAGGAACTTGCATGCCGAATGCAATACCATTAAATATCATACAGCCAAGCATAACTTCATCGTGGTCTTTCCAACCTACAGTGGCGTAAGCATGGATTTTATACGTTTTGCCACCAATTAGGAAACCTTGATTACGCCAAATACCAAGAGATGTTAGCATATCAAGACCTGTATCTTGACCGCCAGTTTGCCTAAGATATTCTGCTCTGACATCACTATCCTGAATAACAATCTGTTGACCAAGTTGAAGATACTGAAACCTAAGCTCTTGGTGAGCATGTTGTGCTATTACACAATCACCCATTTTGTCATTCAAGAATATCTCTTTATCAGACAATTTAGGGTATGCAGCATCAACGCTAAATGTCTCAGGAATAGGTGGCAATGGCAATTTTAAGATCCGCATCATCTTAAGTGAGCGGTTATCTATTCTTGCCGGTGGTTTACCAGGAATAAACTTGATATTACGTACTTCGTCCATTAAGGTCTCTCCTATCAAAGTATTTTAATCTCTCTATCAATAGTGTGTCTGCAAGTTTCCAAGCATAATCTATTGCGTCGTCTATTTCAGTTCTTTGAAGCTTATACCCAAGGACAACATTTACTGCATGTGCTTCTGCAAGCTTCTGCGCTATATCGAAGCGAACAGCACCCCATGCAGTTTCACCAACATATCGACTTAGATCTAAGTCAATCTTTGATCTTGTTTTATCCGTTAGCATTGAATCTCTCCTTTGCAAGCTGTTCCTTAAGGAACATTATTCTGTATGTAAGCCATCTAACATGGTTTTGTTCCTGCATAAGAATATTTGCTACTACTTCTCTAGACTGCCTTAGCTTGGGGTAATTCTTTTTGAGATCATCAATCAATGCAGTATATTCTATTACACCCTGCTTTTCATCAGCTAACATAGCGTCGAATTTATCAGCAATCGCTTGAGTCAAATGATAATTCATCATAATACACTCTCCTTGTTATTTCGGATGCGTTAAATCATAATATGCAAGTGCTTGGTACCGACCTGTTTTTCCACCAGATAATCTCTGTACTTTGAATTCACCAAAACTTACCTTAGGGTTAACACCGTATTCCGCAAAGCCATTAGTCTGTTTTACGGCTTGTGCAAGGGATTTATATACTAAACCAGTTCTAGTATCAATAGTTTGCTTACCAATTTGAGGACCAGCATTCTTAGAGCGCTTCTTAATGGATACCTCAGCAGCCACAGCTGCAATAACCTGTGTCTTCTCAGGTACTGTTGTTGGCTTAACTCCCTTGCTATGCAATGCTTGTGCTACTTCCCAAACACATCTCATATCACCAGGAGGGCAAGCATTCAATGCAGTATTTACTTCAAAGTCAGTAAATCTTGCGTGTAAGCTTTCTTGAAATGCAGCGTCAACTGCTTCTGCAATAGAGAGTATATCATCATTTGGTCCTGCAGCTCTCAATGCCCTGTCTACCAATTCATTACCGAACTGTGCTCTCAGATCTTGCAATCCTGTTTTTGTAGCCTTTGATTTACTAGGCAGTTCTGCCATTGGTGTAGATGCCATCAGTGTTCCAATAGCGCTTGAGAATGCACTAAAGGAAAGTGCAGTTACCGCAGCCTGAGCAGCGACGACTGCCATGGACTTAACATTACTATTTTCTGTTGACATTGTATTCCTCCTCTAATCCCACACAAAATTCGGGTCTTTCAATATTTTATCAAAATCTCCTTTTGATACCATCCTAAATACTACAGATGCAATGCGTGTCATAGCAGCTGCATGGTTTGGCGTTAAATCAGATGCGTTGGAATATGCATGAGCTGCTTCATGAATTATAACATCAACAGTTGAGCTACCTTTTTCAATAACTGATGGTAGCAAGTAAATCTCTTTTAGTACTGTGTCATAGAATCCTTCTGTAAATCCAGTTTCACTACCAATGTTTGGTATAATAGCTGCATATACCTTTATATCACTATATACTATAACACGTGAAATCTGTCTAGCTAACGTTAAATTTAGCATCTGCGAATAAGTCAATTCCTTATCAGGTATGATCTTTGTACCACGAAGCTCGTCTATCATATTCTTTACGACAGATATATCAGTTGGTATTATCATCTGCAAAGCGGTTGACACATCATATGGTAGAGAAATAGATTTATAACCAAGATGTACAGCCATACCATCATATTTTGAGTCAGTGCGTATTACAGCATTTTTACCTGCTACTGCCTTAAACGCAGCACTCCATACTGATTTATTTGCTTCCATTTCACTCATATATGATGGCATATCTGTATCTGCTGGGGTACCCATATACCACCTTGAGAAGTTGACATGGTATTTCTCGTACGTCATTTCTATTTTATCCAGCAAAAATGCCTTGAACAAATCTTCAAGCATTGACTGATCTTTAACATACGCCCATGTTCTTCCAATATCCATTGCGACATCAGATTCATTCTTTGGGCCATGTCTATCCGGTGAGAGATCGAAACCCCAGAGATTATATGAGTACTTTGATTGAATCTTTTGAAGGTATATATCTCTGCAATATATTACTGGCGGATAGTCCTGGTCAGTTCTGTAAATTCTATTAAATCGATTGATTGTACCTTCAAGCTTCGCTGGTGTACTTTGTTTTATCATGTTTGGTGGAATATTTATTGCAAATAACTCTTCGAAACTTGAGCCATGATACCCAATGATATTGAATTTTGTTCCGGTATTAGCCGCTGATTCTTTCCACAGTGCAGCAAGTGTATCAGCAGTCTTACCACTTCCAACTTCTTGCTGGTAGTAGCAAATCCAAAGATCTTTATCAGAGGTACGAACATGAACCCTATATCCCAATCTTGTCAATACCAGTGCTGAGACTTTCATTCCTTCACCAAACTTCCCCCTTGCATAATCTGGCTTCAACTTTGCTGGTCCAAGCAGGAAGTCACTTATATTAATGCCACGACCGGAATCTGCAATCCAAAGACCTCTCCCATCATCGCCAAACGTGTATGCTTCTCCTTCATCAAGAGCGTTTTGTACTATGTCGCGTATTGCTTCCCACTCATGCCATTCTTGACGCCATGTAGCGGTTGGCCCAATTATCAATAAATGCCAGCCCTTTGGTTTGTAATCTCGGTCATATATCTCCTGGTTAAGATACAATTCTGGTTCACCAACCATCCTTTGAGATTGCTTTTTCTTTACAATGGATTCAGTAGCAATATAAGGTTTAGATTCATACTGTTCCTTGATTTTCTCTTCTGCAGTAATATTATGTGGCTTAAGTCCTGCTAAATCTGCCAAATGAAGCTTCTGTGTCTCTGTGTAAGACTTAGATATAGCAGAAGGTTTAGTACGTGCAGGTAACTTATCAATATACTTCCTTGCATCTTCAACAGCAGATCTCCAAGTAAATGAGTCAATAACGGCAAGAACATCAGGACCTGCCAAGACATAAACTTGGTACTTATTATATATTGGGTCCATTGTCAAGGATGGTCCTATAACATAGCCCTTATATGTTTCAGACGGGTATGTACCCTTAGTCATGGTAGTCTCCTATTTCTTGCTCTTTACCTTAGCAATCCTTGCTTTGAATACCTTATCTGTCATATTCTTTATGACCTTTCTATAGTCTTCTTTTACTGTTGCCATGTTATACTCCTTGCTGCATTAATCCAATTACTACAAGATATATTGAATACACTTGTACCTGTTCAATTGCACTCAATGACACACCAAAGACCGGATCTACCATTTGCCGCATGTTAGATCGTATTCCCGTCTCAAGTTTATCAAGTGCAGACTTCAGCATAATTTCTGTGACAGCCTTTGAGACTGATTTTTCTCCACCGGTCTCAACTAGAACATGCTGAGCACCTTCTAAACCTGGTACAACCACAAAGCTAACATAGAATGTACCATTTTGAGATAGTGAACCGGCAGAATGCGGGAATTCGTATATCTGTAGTCCACTTATCCTAGACGAATACGTTAACTTTGGCGTTGCCATAAGCAGCTTAGTAGAGTGCTGCTGCAACCTTCTCTTTTGGTAGATATTGTTTAGCTCCCTTACATCAATCATTGTACTATTCCTCCTCCGTTTCTGTTATTCCATCAATTGCTTCATCTATTTCGTCAAAGGCAGTTTGCTTATCATCAGCGTATTCTTCTGCCGATAACCCAGCTCTGCCAATGTCGTCGTATTCGTCAATTGCATCTGTAACGTCAGATATGCCTTCGAATTTATCCTCATCAAGTTGCTCAAGTGCAGATCTTAGAGCTTTGATACTCTTAGCCTTATTATCTGAATCCATCAAACCATGCAGTTTTGATTGAATAGTAGCAGTTTCTGGCTCTTCAGTAGCCTGCTCTTCTGTCATTCTTGAACCTTTTTCATGGATTTTCTCAATAATCTTTATCATATTGTTAAGAATTTCAATGGCTTCTTTTGGTTTATTATTTTCTAGTGCTTTACTCAACTGCTCATCAACTATGGTAGCTAGTGTCTTGTAATTTTTATCACTCGACACCTTTGACCTTTCAGTAAAGTAGTCAGCCCAATCACCAACTTGAGATGAAGTACGGTAAAGTTCCTTTTCAGTAGCAGTCATGGCTTGCAAGTACACCTTTAATTCAGTAAATGCAATGACAGATGGAATCTTCTTAAAGGTATATACTTTCCCAACAGCTTCATATTCAGGTGCAGCTTGAGGAGCAACCCAATGCTGAATATAAGCTTGAGTTAAATTAGTCCATGATAATTCATCTGCTAAACCGGTCGGTGTTAAAGAATAAACATGACGCTGTGATATTTCACCAATATTGCCATCAGCAACCCTGAACGTATAAAGATTACCGTTTGGTGGAGGAAACAGCATAGGCTCCTTTCTTACCAATGTTACGAGGCCAAGCTTTTCAGCGAATCTGAATTGACACACAAATGAAGAGTATACCATTGGCTTAAGCTTTTTGCTTCTGGTCATATTGTTATCCCTGATCTGCTGTTTGTAGACGTGGTGGACATCAACAATAGCAGCCTCAGTAACAAGATGGCCTTCTTCAGTTGGTATCTTGCCGCTTAGTACACCCTTGATTATATGGCCAACTCTAACTTTGCTGGCGGCTCGCCCCCGTAACTTTGGCATCTAAGGAGAGCTCCTATTAATCATGTTATTTCCAGAATGCAACCCAACCATTTTGCTCCCTCTTTATTAGATTTTCAACGTCTATTAGTATATTGCTATAATTCATATTGAATAATTTTGCAACCATAGCATTGTATCCGTGTATAATTGGTTGCAGTGATGTTGGTGGTATATACACCGCAGATGCATCTGTACTGAATGCACTTTTCCCCGTTTGTTTAAGATACGGTATTAGTTGATCAACATAAGATGATAATATTGAGGGCTTAACATCTTTTACTATTGGTACATTACTAATTGGTATTGTTCCAAATACCTTTACCTCAGTAGCCCAGAGCGCAGCAACATCCATAACTTCAAATCTATCTGTAGATACTGTAGTTAGGAATCCGCTGGTACCCAAATAGAATATTGGTTTTGGATTCAACTCTATTATCTGCTGCAATGGGAATACAAACGCACCAGTACCCCAAATCTTGGAACCAGTAAGACTAAGTGGTATGAAACCTTCAAGTGGTTTCAAATATCCATCATGGAGTATTTCATTAAACTTGGAAGTAAAATGATATATGTGTGTTGGCATAGGAGCAACAGAATAATTAATCATATTAATACTTATCCTCTGGGTATTTCCCAAGTATTCTATCTTTTTCTTTTCGCGCCAATAATAAACCCAATTCTACCTTTGCTGCATACTCCTCGTTGTTCTTAATCTTTATCTCAAGACTGAGTAAATGATGATGCTTACTGCGTAATTCAACAAGCGATGGTGTAACTGTGATATGATTATCTTTTCTATATTTCATGGCAAGACCAACAAGATATTCTCTTGATTTTCCAAGAGTCTGCTGTATTGCGTAGTATCGTTTAATCTTTGCATCAAGAGCGTTAAGATCATTATGGTCGCTAAAATCAGTATAGATTATTCTTGACATGTTATCCTCCGTAGCGTTTTACGATAGCAGTAACACCACCTGCTACTAATTCAATTATTTTATGATTACTACGAGTAATTATCTGCTGTGCTATTGGTTTGAATGCATCTAATGCAGATTCAATATCTTGAGCTGGTACTACTTCTTCCAATACCTTCCTGCAAGACCAATCAGTACTCATACCATCAAGAGCTACTCTAACCATTTTATCTAGCATGGCTTCAATTTCTCTTCTGGTTAGTATTCTTCCGCTTGGTAAGTTCATTTTTTACCTCCTGAACGCTCCTGCAAAAACCTTCCAATCAAGCTTTTGCAATTCAACCACACTCATTCCAACCTCATCAGCTCCAAATTTTTCACAGAGATCTTCCTCATTCTTAGGATGATTCTTTTCCCTGTAGAAATTCCAATGCAAACACTCATGTGCTATTGCTGCCTTGATAATAATCCGCGTAGATGATTTATCATAATTCCAGAGTCTAGGGATTAATATTCCATTGATAAATATTGTGCTTGGCGGACCAAAGGCAGCAGGTAGAACATTAATATTTTCCATATGAATATACCGAATTACTAGCCAGTATGGTACTGCACCATATTTGGTTTCCAGCTCAAAACAACAGGAGTTAATGTACTCAAACAAACCTAGTGCTTGATCAATATCCCTTTTTATTCTACTGTCTGGAATAACAATATGAATCATTTATCTATCCTACACAAATGAGTTATTTTCCCACCATTTATTGAATCTATCTAGTTCATCCCTTGTTGGTGGTGGTCCTGTTTTTACATACTTGGCAAATGTCCTGGCATTCTGATCTATTTTATCCTGTTTCCATGTTTCAAATCTTTCTTGCTGCTGCTTAGCAGATAAACTCTTATCCGGTACATATCGCGTAAAATCAAGTGGATACTTAGTTTGATCTTCCATTGCATCAACAAATGAATTAGAAAATTCTTCATTCATCTTCATTAATCTTTCTGGGTCTTGCTGTGCAAGAATTTTAACATATGACAAGAATTTGTAATTAAAAATATGGTGAGCAAGTTCATGTATAGGTATCTCTTCATAATTCCACGGGTCTGTAGTTTCAAAGATATCTTCATATCTGACAATAATTAATCCATTAGGTGCTAATACACCAAACTGCCCAGACGAGAAGTATGCGCCACCAACAGGTTTATAGAAAATTGTTGGTAATCCTTCCACATTAGCTTGCCTAACGGTATTAAAAATGCGTTCAATCATTTTTACTATATGAGGTGGAACACCTTCACCTTCATGTCTGTACATATATAGTTGAGGTACTGGTATACTATAGTAGTTGCATATATCTGATATTATCTGTTTTGTTGCAAGCAAGTATGGTGTAGTATCAATAGTTGATTTATTACAACCGTTGACAAACTCTTTCGCTATCTTAATAGACATAGTACCAGATAACCCTTGGAAATTAACTAAAAGATAATCCAATTTTGACCAATCATCTGTTACCCAAATAGGAAATTCTGTCATTATTGTTCTCCGTTAGCTCCATAAATCGTCTGTTGTTGTTCTCTCTGCTATCAGCTGCATATACTTTGGTGCAAGTCCATTATCGACCCTTACCGCCATATTGTAGCAGCCTTGACACATATCGACTTTGTTATGCTTACCGCGGATTTTATACTCCTTTCCGCAGATTTCACAGATTCCTGCTCCAACTAATGGTGTATCAACACCAAGGCCAAATTTCATACGTTCTTGTGCTATTTTTCTGCATTCGCCTGGAGGATCATCGCAATAGATTTGCTGCCCGCTCTTTGTTGTTTCAAAGGACTTCTGACACACCGGGCACACAAGAGTAACAGGTTCTCTATTGAAGTAATTTTTAGCGTACCAAGCTTTTCTACAAGCTGGTTTATCAAACTGCTGATCCTTTTTCTTTGGTGTATATGCCACACCGCACTCTTTGCAAATCGCCATTAGATTATCCTTCCTTTATCATCGATCTTGTGTTGCACCATCATATCCCTTACAAAATCAGTACATCGATATGGTATACCTCTTATAACTACTCTTTTATATATCATATTTGCATTGCTAACATGAATATCAGTATAGCTGTCGTTATACCCCATTAATGTCTGATCAGCAAATATAGGTTCTTCTCCCATTGATCTCAATGTCATTCCTGCATCATGACGAGTCTGTTCATATATGCTACTGATATTAACCTTAACCTGAATAATAGCTCCTGTTGATGCAGATCTTGAATACCTATCTTCCAAGTTAAGTAAATCAGGGAATGAATCGGTAGTTGCGTATTGTTTACCAGGCTGTCTGCCAATATCAATGGCCTTATTATACAACTCGTCATACTGGTCTGATATTGACTTATTAACTTCTCGGTTGTCTAGTATATATCGAAGTACTCTAGCATGAGAATTCAAATCGCTGAGGACTTCTCCATACTTGAAGTTTGATGCCCATCTAAATGCAATAAGTACTGGAGCAGTGCTCATAGCGTGGAATGTCTCCTTAAATTGCGCCCTATTGGCATATTTAGAATATAGACTCCATGGTAAGCCATATTTAGAGCACACGTATTTGGCAAGCCCAAAGACAGTGTATTCATGGTAACCACCACTCACTATTGAGTCTGCAAAGTCATCGGGACAACCGTGATAGACATAGATTGTACCAGTATTTGCTACAATACGCTGCAGGTCTTCTTTAGTCCAGCAGTAATTGCAGGCTTCGTTCCACTTAGCTATGACTTGTCTTTCGTTTAACATCATTGAGTCCTAATGCCTTTGGTAAATTTACCATAACATAGTATACCACAGCCAATTCACTTGCTGGGTTTACCCAATCAACTATTGTACCCATAGCATTGCTAAGAGCAACAACTGTTGGTTTGTCAATCTGTATTGTCATATCTCCTTACCACCAAACTCTCATTCCTACTTGAATATCGTAAAAATTAATTGATGATCCAAATGCCAATGAGTCTGTCCATTGCATTGGATAAGAATTACTTCCTACATCTATATAACCACTTAAATCAATATTACCTATTACTACATCACCGCCATCACGTGAACTTGCTGGTACAAAGCATTGAACGTGAACTAGATCAATTGCGCTAATCAAAGAACCGTTATCAAGTTGTATTTCTTGAGGAGCAACAAGGTAGTTATCAGCACCACTACTATCCCCAATTGCACGATACTTAAGCATTGCAACAGCACGTTGGATATTTGCGGTACCAGGTATTACTAGTGCAACACTACCAAGCATAAACGTTGTTGCAACAGTACCAACTGCAAAACCATCCACTACTGGTGCCCAAAAATCCATTGAGGATATACCACCAGATGCTGAAGGTGGTGATATACCTGCTCTTGGAGATATTGCGCTTACTACCATAAATGTAGTACCTTTCAATATCTGGTTATTGAATGACGGTGCTACATCAATCTCTCCGGTTGTATTATCAAAGCCTGTTATAGCTGTGTCTTCAAATGCGGAAAGACCGGATTGAAGTACAATCATCTTATTTGTAAGGAAGTCATCAGATCCAATAAGCTTACTACAGAATAGGTAAGCACCACCTGGATCACCATCATCTGTAGTAACGCCTTTAAAAACCACCAGCGCTTTTATCAAATCAGTCTGCTGAATAAACTTTGCTGTTGACATATTAATTCTCCTTACAGTAATAGATTATCAGGTAATAACAATGGTTGATCTGTTCTTCTCCCCCAATTTAGTTTTCTTAAACTTGCCAATCCTAGTTTGCTATCTAAGCTATACGCAAGGTTTCTTTCGTAATCGCTGAGAGAGCTTAGCTTCCAGTCCGCCCATCTCTGTATATTGTTGATGCAATCTACAGAAACATAACCATCTTTGGTATATGGTAAAGCTTTTCTAAGCGGATTACCAAAGTTAACGGCCTCGGCAATACTTGCATAGCTTGATAGTTGGGTGAAGTCCTTCCAGTACATATAATGTGTTCCAGGAACTGGTCCTCTTAATGGTAACATTGATTTTGCTTTAATCTTCTGATTCGCTAAATCAACTACTAATGCTACACGATCTTTATGTCCTCTAGCCCACCATACAAAGCTCTCAATATTACGAATCTTCTTGGCACCTGTGTACCAAGGTGGTGAGTTATTTAATCTCATATATAGCTCTTCTTGAACCTTATTAAGATCACCTTCTGTTAACTTATTAAGAAGCGCTTTGAACTCACCCTCTGTTATATCACTCATTTCCCACCACCCCAATCTGGTATTTGCTTTCTTAAGTCACTGACAGTAAACTTACCATAGATATTCGCTGTAGTTGCAAGGTTCTTATGCCCCAAATGCTGTTGCACGATATGCATTGGAGCACCGGCAGTTAGCATTTGAATTGCTCTTGCATGCCGTAGCATGTGTGGATGGAGATCTTTGCCAATACGAGCTCCAATATTCTTAAATATGTGCCAAGCAGATTGGTAATTAAGCTGTCCAAATACATTATCAGAAGCAAAATCTCGTGATTCAAGCCAGAGACTTAGTTCATTCAATGCATTATCAGAGACATTAACAGTTTCAATCTTTCCGCCCTTTCTTGTTACAGTAATTGTTTTCTTATTATAGTCAATATTTTCTATTCTAAGAGTAATTAGCTCTTTTATTCTCACTCCGCTATCAAATAATACCACAAAGAGAGTTTTCTCAAGCTGACTCTGACACTTCACAATTGCGTCTTTTACTTCATCTATAGTAAGATATTCCGGGTCAGGTTGTTGCACTTTTGGCATATCAAGAGTAATAGGATGCCCTTGGAATCTAAACCAACTCATAATAGCATGTGCGTTGATTGCTACTGTTGCCGGGGATAGATTTGTTAGTGAATCAATATACTCCTGCGCAGTTTCTTTGGTAAGTTCATTACCATTCATCTTATTAAGCCAGTGATCAAGATCATCTATATAGAGATTCCTTGTTCCATCTGACCGATGTTTTGTTAGGTAGGCGTTGAATTCAGTTAATTTTGCATTCATAATTATATTATACCACAAATTATTTAAAAAACAAACAGCCGTATGAAAATATATTTTCTCCTTATGCTGGGTATACCAACGATATAGTATATGTTACCTTGAGTTGACCAGTATCTGGTATTGTTACTGTAGCAAGAATAAGGTCCCTCGATTTTACAGTATCGTTACCATTGGCATTTGCTATTAGTGCGACTTCATTAATGAGTACGTCCCCTCCAGTATTATTATTCATGTACCTAATATGAGCAACTGAATACGTTTTTGACGGTATATCATAAGATTTTATTGGTACTTCTGAGGCATTATAACTTAGCTGCCCAGCTCCTAAACCATTCGTAATAGGTGTTATAAGGCTAAAATCTTCAAAACTTTCTGCTTGAACGCTAGAGCCTACTACTATACCAAAAACTGTAATACCAGCACCAGCATGGTAGCTGAAAGATTGTGTTTCTGGATTCCCACCGTAATCAATTACAAGTTGAGATGCAAGATTACTAATAACGCCATCTTGACGCTTTTCATTAATAAAACCTGCACCAAACACTGCATCAGAGGCGTTTATTCCACCAAGCTGAGATATCATAAGATTATATGCGTTTCTTACCCAGCTATGGCTTCTCTGTTTATGATAGTAAATTACCTTACCACTAGGCATTTTAACTTCCATTTCCAAGAAGCATTCTGGTATTATTACACCTAAAGATTGACCCATTTTAGATAGCTTTTGGTATTCCCTTTCTTCATTATTCATAATTAACTCCTAAGCTGGATAGACTAGACTGATAGTATAAGTAACTTTTAATTGGCCTGTTGCTGGGATTGTAATCGTTGCTACTAAATGATCTCTTGATACTGCACAGTGAGTATCCCATACAAGAATAACGTGTGAAACCAGTGCAATTTCATTAACTAAGACATCGCCGGCTGAATTATTGTTCATGTATCTTACATGAGCTGCTGAGTAAGTTTTTGATGGTATATCATAGGATTTTACTGCAGGAGCACCTTCTTGATAATGCAACTGCCCTGCACCGGCTCCATTAGTAATTGGTGTTATTAATTGGTAATCTTCAAAATCTTCAGCTTGAACGCTAGAACCAACTATTATACCCCATAATTCATTGCCTGCAGCACCTTTATAACCGTTGTCTGTTGTAGTTTCAACATCACCTGCTGCCAGCAACATAGTAGTCGGATAGTGCATAACACCGCCAGCAGATGTTTCTTTAAAGTTAATGAATCCAGCACCAAATGCAGCATCATCGAAGTTTATCCCACCCAACTGTGACATCATAAGGTTATACGCATTCCTAACCCAACTGTGACTACGCTGCTTATGATGATGAATAACCTCTCCATTTGGCATCGTCACTTCAAATTCAATGAATGATTCAAAGATTGGAATACCTAACTTCTGGCCAAGTTCTCTTAGCTGTTTGAATTTCCTTTCTGTTGATCTTGTTTCTATATAATCCATGTTACCTCCTTAAACGAGCTCAGCCTGTACTGCTATACTTGGTACTGGAACAGGCATAGTATAATCCTTAGTTTGACCACCATCACCTGCATCAAGATTAGTCTCTGCTACCCCAATACTAGGTGTAGTAATCCCCAAAGTTTGCCCATCTAGTTGACCACCATCTCCTGCAATAAGATTGGTATCGCTTATTGTAATTCCCGGTGCAACTATCGTTAATCCTTGTTGCTCATCCCAAACCCATTGTACCGTTATTCCAGCAACACCAAATATCATATTACCCAATCTGATGCTTGGTGGTACTAATTGACTCTCAACATCAGTAAGAGTAGGTGCTCCGGGATGAAAACCTTGCGGATACCTATTATGAGCATGATCTAGTTTGACATACGTGTTTGGATGTATAAATCCCATTATAGCACCCCCAACATGTACTCAAAATCAATTGCTGCTCCATTATCTGCGATGTTATCACTCTGTGCAGTAATGGTAAGTTCATTTGCTATACCAAAGGGACTATTAATTATTGGTACGCCGGGTGAATCACCAGTAGCTGGACTAAATGTCATTGCAGGATTAGCTGGGAATATTTGTCTAAGTGTACCATTTACTGATATGTACATTCTAAGCGTAATAATACCAGCTAAGTTCGATAGATTAACAAGCGCAGATAGTACATTGTAGTTTGTACCAGCAACACCAATTACACATATGGTAGCTTCAGCAGTATTCCAATCTGCTACTACAGAATCTGCTGTTACACTTGGTGGTATAGTTGGACCACCACCTCCACCGCTATTCTTAATTTTATAGAATTTTGCAGTACTCATGCTAGCCTCCGCTTGCTACCTTTGGGTAAACTGGTTCTTTAGCATTTTGTGGACTAACTGCACCCATCATCATTTTCATTATCATCATTACAAGCATAACTTCGATGATTGTGCTAAGCATATTACTGCTAACTCCACCACCAATTAATGTCAAGTCACTAGACCCACCTTCTAGTGCTGCAAGATTTGTTTGTACGCTATCAATTGCTGTTGGAGTTGTTGAATCGTTATTTAACAGCTCCAAGGTTAGCACACATGTATCTTGAGAGGCATGCAGCATCCCTACAAAGTTTAAAGTATCGCCTGCATCTACTGAAAATGTTGGTAGTGAATCAACATCAATTCCATATGAATCTATTGTTGCATTGTCTTTCACAGCAGTAACAGACAAGCTATATATGTGTGCAATAGTATCATCATTATGCACATAGATTGTTGCAGGAATTGAATTCCCAGCCTTGTATAGCACAACAGGCTCTACATCCCAGAAAAGATTTCCTAATGGTATCATTGCCTCACCCTCCACCCAGCCTACTGCCAGGTTATTTCGATTGGTATAGGTTCTCCAGGAAAATTAGTCATGACATACTGCTGCAACTCTGCGAGTGTGTTGAATGAGTGGTATGTCCCATCAACGTCTAAATATTGGCTAACGTATTGACCAGGTGTTCCACTGGCAGCTAGCGCCCCAGTTGGTTTTAAAATCACAGCTGCTATCACCCCAAACATTATTACCATCATTAGCACCTTCATCATTGCAGCAGTAGTCTTATCCATTTTAATCCTCCGCCCGTTTATGCCCAGGTAAATGTTATATTACCGGTGAAGATTAGCGCATCATTTACATTCGTCCATGTAACAAGTGTATTCCCAGATGCATCATATAGCGCAATGTATACATGGTATGTACCACCAGTTGCAGGGAATGCCGGTACTGTGCAGATAATTGCACTTGAGTTTGTATTTGGTGCTGGTGTTGTGAAGTTTACCTTACCTGATGTTACCGTTTTTGTTCCCGGTGCCGGACCAAGATATACTTCAATGACACAAGTTTGACCCTGTGGTAAATCTGTGTTTACTACCACACTTGCATTGTGAGCTGACGATGGTTGAAAAATATCGACTGCCATATTATCCTCCTTTATAACAACTTTTCGTTGCTACTATGACCAATTTATATTTCCTACTAATGTTGCAGTAAAAATCACCATATCGTTGGTATACTGTGCATTACCAACCATATTACCATTGGTATCATAGACTGCTACATATACATGATATTGAGCGGGTATAGCAGGTAGAGTAATCTGGCAAGTAATAGGACTTGAATTTGTATTTGCTGCAGGTGCAGTAAAAGACTTCTTACCTGATGTAACAGTCTTAGTAGATATGTTTGGACCTACGTATACTTCTACCTGTGCAGCAGTACCGATCGGTAAGTTACAGTTTACCACTACTGTTGGATTTTTTACCGCAGACGGTTGAAAAACATCAATATTTGCCATTTTATTATCCTCCTACCACTCATTTCCTGAAATTATTCTTCTATACAGCTGGATATATCGTTCTGCAGCTGCTACTTGACTGTATTTATCACTTACAAACTGTCGTAGATCTCCTGGTTTAAATTTACCAACTTGTCCAACCATAGTAACCATCTCATCTTCATCTTTTGCAATAAGAGCTTGCTCTCCAACTACTTCTTTTATTGCACCATCATCTAATGCAACAACTGGTGTACCACACGCCATTGCTTCAATCGCAACAAGACCAAATGGTTCAAGCATTTTACTCGGGAATAATAGGCACTTTGCATTCTGAATATATTGTACTTTCTCATCCTGAGATACATCAAGGTGCATTACAATTTGCTTGCCATCACAAGAAGCTTTAATATCGTTTAGGTATTTCTCATCTTGAACAAAACTACCACCGAAGATGTCAAGCGTCATACCAAGTTTCTTAGCAACATTTATGGCAACGTGCGGTTGCTTAAATTTATCAAGCCTACCTACAAAGATAAGTCTATCACCTTTGTTCTCTTTAAATTTATACTTGTTAAGGTCAATACCGTTGTAAGCAAATTCAGATTCCATACCTTGGCCTATGTACTCTTGCTGCATAAATTTACTTATACCGATGAAATTCAGCTTAAACGGCGGCTTTGATCTTAACCAGTAATTTGAATCCATATGGCCGTGATGCGTATGACAAATCTTCAATTTTGGATTAGTAATTCTTGCTTGATATTCTATACCAAACCAGTTATGACCATTGATAACGTCAAGGTCTGAAATACTGCTCTTAACTACTTCATATCCAAGTTGCTCTGCTTTTAACCAATCTGACTTAACTGAGTCATAAGCAGGTCCTGTTATGATAACTGAGCCATTCGGAACAGGTTTACTACCTTGAGGAGCAAATATCCTTACGTAATGCCCAAGTTTAGAGAGTCCCATTGCCAAATCCCAAACTACTCTTTCTAAGCCTGAGTATCCTGTAGGTGGAACACCAAAGAATTGTGTAGAGATAAGACCAATTCGTAGCTTATCTTTGACAACATCATGGTTTTGATTTTCATTTATTTTCATGATTGGGTCATAAGCCGGTTTAGCGTCTTCCACAACCTTAACCCCTACTGCAAGCTCTGGTTTACTTCCTTCAACGTATATGCTATGATCCGGATACATATCTTTAATTTCAGCTTGTATTTCAGGACTACCAGAGTCGCCTTGTCTCCTTACAGTAACATTACTAAACCCAGACATCATAGCGAACAATGAAACCTTATCATAAACTGTCTTATGCCCACCTATTAGCATATGAACAAACGCAGATACAGCATCCATTTTCTTAATATCTTCATTATCAAGAGATTGTATTAAGCCATCAAGGTAATATTGCGCAAGAATTCTTGCATCAGGAACTGTGATTCTAATTATACCATTTGGCTTTAATACCCTGTAGCATTCTTTCAGGAACACCGCACCTTCTTGTCTGTCAAGATGCTCTAAGAAATGCGACGCAACAATCAAACTTACTGAGTTATCCTGATATGGTATTTCTTTTGAAGCATCAAACCTATTGAATATAAATCCATTTTTATCAGCATAATCTCTAAGGTCAAGTATGTCACAATTTACCCAACGTTTAGCCATTACTGTAAAAGATCCAATATTCAATTTAATACTATCATCAGGAAAAACAATAATTTTCTCCTTACTTGCCGTTATTATCATATCAGTTATTGCACCAACCCATGGCTCAACTTTAATATCTTTGAATCCTGCTTCTGTAAACAACTTGATTGCAAAGTTTGGGCTAAATGCAGCTTTATGAGCATTCCATCCACCCTCATCTTGACCGCCAAATATCATTGCGGATTCTTCTATTCCAATATCACCCTTAGCAACAATCTTCTTACACTGCTCAAGGGTGTTTGGTCCAACTAGGTATACATGACCGCCTGGTTTAATAACTCTGAAGCACTCTGATAAGAAGAAAGGTGTTTTTCTCCAACTCATGTGTTCGATAACAAATGTGCCATAAACGCCATCAAAGCTATTATCTTCAATTGGCCACTTCTGCTCAAGGTCACCTACAATATCAATGTTAGGGAGTTTCCTATAGTCCATGGTCTTCCAATTCTCAGTATGCATAAGAGGAGTTTCACCACAGCCAATTTCAAGTACCTTATCTGTTACAAGAAATGGCAATGCAATGTTTGCAACAATGGTATCCTTTACCTTATAGCCAACAACTACACTATCAGACATTAACCTAGACTCCCTATCTTAGTATATAACTCAACATAACTATTTTCAACCTTGGACCAAGAGTATTGCATAGAAGCTTCTCTTGCGTTATGCCCCATTTCAAGGATTGCTTGTGGATTCTCATTAAACCATTTTATTTTAGCAAGGATAGCATCAGAATCTTTCGGTGGTACAATAAATCCATTTATACCATCCTGAACAGCATCCGCTCCACCAGCTCCTGATGAAACTATTACTGGTCTACCATAAGCCATGGCTTCAATGATTTCAATGCCAAATCCTTCAGTAACCGACGGTTGAATATACACGCTGATTTGATTATAGAAGTCGGATACTTTATCTACCCAACCAAGCATTTTTATAGTACCAGCAGCTTGGATTGCATTACAGCAAGACCCAGCAAAGATAAGAAGATCATTAGATGTTGTTCGCCTGTTCCATGCGTCAAATAGGTATATTAATCCTTTATCTGGCCCAAATGCACCCATATAGCCAAAGGATAGCTTTTCTGGCAGTGGTTCGACCTTTTCAGGTATTTCTGTACCGTGGCGTATTATGGTAATCTTCTTATTCTTAAGGTTATTACTGATCCATTTAGCAGAAGAATATGATGGGGTAAGTATCATATCTGCATTATCTGTATGCTTAAGTAACAGACCATGCAGGTATTCATTTGTATTATGCTTGAATGGATAAGAACCTTTACCATAGTATAGTTCATGTTCATCAATACTTACTTGTAGATCGTGTGCAACAATATTAACAACATAATGATGTGCTTTAGCTTTCTGAAGTATTGCATTTGCTGGAGAACAACTTAGATGAAGTATGTCAACTAAATCTAATGGTAAAACTAATGATGCAAAATAATCGTAAAGGAAGGGATTAAACTCATACTGATCTGCACCCAAAATATCCTTTCTCTCAATAACGACAAGATTATCTACTGCTTTTCTAAGGGCAGCTATTTCATGTAGACAAACTGATCCTGCTCCAGAATTTGGATCAAGATTATCAAATGTTACGTATATCCCTCTACTCATCTTACACATCCAGTGTTGTAATAGTTCCATCTGCGTGAACATTAAGTTGCCCAATATGATCTAGCTTTACGTCAGCCATTACCCAAGTCAGAAAGCCCGCTTTCTTTGCATCAAGGCAAAAATTAAAGTCTTCTGACGGTGTTGGCTTATCCCATCTATGCCAAGGTTTAGGCATATGCTCATAAACTTCTCTTTTTACAAGGCAGAATCCCATACCAATTACATCAACAGTAAATAAGCTACCAGTATAAGACCCGATCGGTGCAAATCCTAATTTATCGGTTGGTAAGTTTGGATCAACCCGATGTATATCAACCCATGCAGCATAGTTGAATCCTTGCGCCTGTTTTGCCCGGTAGAGACCAGAAACTATAGGTTGATTGCAATTATACAGCATTCTAAGAGCGATATTTGGGTCCTTTGGATACTGACAAACATTATCAGAATCAACAAATAAGATATGAGTTACTGCCTTATCCTCAAATGCCATTTCGACTAGCTGATCTCTGGCCAAATTTTGAGGGATTCCCCTTGTCATCTTGTAGATTTTCTCACACCAGTCAAGACCAACGTAGAATAGCGGTACCATCATTTCAGTAGCCCACTTTACCGTTACTGTTTCCATATGTGGTATGCATACTGCAATACGTGGTTTAGCATCCCAAACGGCCATAATGAAGCTCCTTCACATTTGTTCCCAATTTAATTATAACACATTTAGGACAAAAAGCACACATAAATTTTCTCCTTCATGTCACAGTTAGGGTAGTTGTCCCAGTAAATGACTTGATTTTAACTCCCAACATGTATAAATCAATGTAGGTATTATAGGTACCTGCAGCAGGCATTGTTACAGTAACTACAAGTGCCTGTGACGACCCAGTTGATGTAAATGATACTAAACCAGATGTTGCAGCTTTAGTAGTCTGATTTACACCCAAATAAACTTCAACCTGGCAGGATTGGTTAGTTGGTGCAACAGTAACTTGAAAACTGACAGTATGCACACTACCTGCAGTAAATCCACTGGAGAGCATTGAAGATACAGCACTGATAACAGATTTTGCATTACCGCAAGCATCCTCATTAGCAGCATATATCATTATACCGCCAAGATTTTTGCTCTGAGCATATTGAACCTTAGATTGATTTAGATTATAACCTGACCACCAATATTCTGCCGGTGAGGTAGTCCAAGGAGTCGTAGCTGTAGTTGAATTGGTATTGTTAGCAGGATTAATGTTGGCTATTATTTGAGAATAGTCTCCAAGACCACCTGCAGGGGCGTATCCAAAAGCTGGTATCCCAAGATTTAATTTGGCAGGAGTAAAACCAGCATTAAGCCACTCTTGAGTATAAGTTTGTATATCAGCAAGTTTAGATGATTCTGGAAATGGTCTAACATCATACATCATGAGGTTTACAAAATCAACATAAGTGTTTACAGCGGACACTGAAAACCATTGATTAGATGGATTTGCCCATTCAGCTGTACCGCATACTGATATAATTTTTCCAGCTGGTAAAGCAGAACGCAGGGCACTCAGGAAAGCGCTGTAACTAGCTTGAATACTACTGCCCGTTTCCAGGTCGATATCCACTCCATCCAAACCATTGGCAGCAACAAAGTTGACCAAGTTGGTCACTAATTGTGCTCTATAAGTTGAGTTGTTCATAATGGGTCCTAGATAATCTGGTGGGAACCAATCACCACCAATTAAACATATAGATAGTTTGCACCCTGCAGCCTGTGCTTTTGCCTTAACGGCGGCAAGATTCGATGAATTACCTGCACCATAAACAAGTGTAGGATTTGTAGCTGATGTTACAGCAAGTTGACAATATATAAGATGAGTATATTTACTGTACTCAAATATATTCAGATACCCATGCGGGTCTTCTCCCCAAATGTAACCTACTATTCTCATAATTTACCTCCCATGAATAAATCCTAATGGTATACTACCTATTAATACTGTAGTAGATTGACTAGTAAATATCGCGCTTATAACAGACTTTGCGTTTCCGCAAGCATCTTCATTGGCACAGTAGACCATCATTCCACCAAGACTCTTACTAACGGCATAGGCTAACTTTGCTTGATTAAGGTCATAACCACTCCACCAGTATTCATTCGGAGTAGTTGTCCAAGGAGTAGTCGCAGTTGTAGAATTAACATTATTTGCTGGATTTATATTTAAGATTATATTATAGTAATCTCCAATACCTCCCGCAGCAGAGTAACCAAAGGCAGGGATGCCAAGATTTAATTGGCTTGCACTAAATCCAGCAGTCAGCCATTCTTGCGTATATGTTTCAACATCTGCTAATAAAGATGATTCGGGGTATGGCTGAATATCGTACATCATTAAATTTACAAAATCTACAGATGCAGTTATTGTTGCAGTAGAAAACCATTCATTAGCCAACCATTCAAAAGCACCTGTTACGGAAATTATTTTACTTCCACCTAAATCAGTCCTTAACGTACTTAAAAATGAGTTATAATTGGCTTGAACAACATCACTTCCTTCCCAATCAATATCTACTCCATCTAACCCATTTGCGGTAACAAATGTCGCTAAATTAGACGCAAGCGTATTTCTATAACCGGCGTTTGCCATAATTGAAGTTAGAGGATAAGGATTTGCTTCCGCATAATTACCACCAATTAGACATATCGTAATTTTTCCACCAGCGGCATGAACCTTTGTAGTTACTGTGGATAAACCACCAGAACTACCAACCCCATATATCAAAGTTGGGTCTGTAGCAGAAGTTACTAGGAGTTGACAATATATCATATGAGTATACTTAGAATATTCTAAAATATTGATTTGACTGTCAGGATCACTTCCCCAAAAATAGCCAACCATTCTCATAATTTATCTCCCATGAATAAATCCTAATGGTATATCAAGAATAGACATGTATTCTCCTTAATTTAGTATTTTCTATACTTTCCTGAGTAATTCATCTTAGTAAGATCATAGTTTCTATTTACTCTTTTTTTGGCAGCTGTCCCTGCTGAGTAAAGGTAACAAACAGATGCGTATTCCTCGTAGATGGTCATAGTACCTGCCGAGACTTTACCACCAATCTGCAACGCGTTAAATCGAGCGTTAGTCCATGTACCACCACCTGTAGGGAGTGTAGCATAGTATTTTTTATACCACGCTGCCGATGCAGTTAAAGTAACCGCCGTTGCATTATCTGTTCCATTGTCTTTTACTTGAATTGCAGCCGTTGCGGAAGTGGTGTACTTTGCCCGCATAAGAATATTTACAGCTTGAACCGTGCCAGAAATACCTAGCGTTGCAACGCTTTGTATGCCATACAGATCTTCTGCTGTTGCAGCATGAGAAACATACTTCGTATCAGAAAATGGAACTTCATTTACGTCTGTGTAGTTAGCCCCAGAGCTTGGCGTCATCTGAGTTAAATCACCAGCGGCAGCAGGCGCTGACAAGTCGACACGTAAATCACCAATGTCTGTGTTGCCTGTCGCTCCATCCAAAACAATATCATCGAGATACCAAAGGCCAGTTGCAGCTGCACCATTGATAATCCCGAAGTAACTGCCCATTGTATTATCTGAGACTGAGATGCCATTGATATTTGAATCAACTACTCCGTTAATCCAGAGATAAGCCTTATAAGCAGAAGCTGTCAATGCCGTTGCTATTCGCACCCACTGGGCAGTTGATATGACAGCCGATGTAGCAACTAGGGTAGTGTGGTCATACCATAAGATATGCCCAGCAGCGTCCATACGTAGATTTTGATTACTACCAAGTCCTACGAGAAACTCTTCTACATTCGGACGAGTACTAACGTAAATCCAGAACGAACTCCGTAAGAAGTTTATACCAGCGTAAACATATCTATTCTGTGAGGCGCACTGGCAAACGACTGAATATGAACCGCCAGTATTCTTTTGTAAAGTGGATGCTGAGATAGTGCCGGCAGTTGTCGGCCATTCTATCAGATTACCTGTCTCAAATCCACTATGAAATACAAGAGCCATTAATTTACCCCTATCCAGCTTACTTTGTCTCCACTATAAGACGCAACTACTGAAATCAAGTTAGGGTTTAATACTGGTAATGTAATAGCATCTCCAGCATCGAGTACAAAACCTTGACCAGAAGTAGCTCCTACATAGAATGGATAATACCCAGCAGCTGTTGCGCCTACTAAAATCAATCCAGAATTAGCTGATAAAGATTTCAAAGTTACTACACTCGTTTGTGCACTTTGCAGTACCATTCCACCAGAAGCAGCTGTTACTATAGAAATTAGGTTAGTAAATATACTACCAAAAGCAGCCTGTTTTTGGATAACTCCAATGCCTGAAGTTATGATTACATAAATACCAGATAACATAGTATTAACACCACTCATCTGAACGAATAAAGCTTGACCACTTATCATATTTGCGGTTTGGCCAGATGTCATGACAACTAAGTTACCATTAACGTCTAAGCTTGGTATTGCAATTACTCCAGAAGCAAGAATTGTCTGCCCACCGGAGTTTATAGCACGATTGATTCCACCAGCAACGGTATATAGTCCTGAACCAACAGAAACGGTTGCAATTACGTTCGCTCCAGACATTTGGTAAGCTATGCCTGAAGCTATTGATACACCCTGTCCAGACATAACTATATAAAGTCCAGACCCTACGCTAACAGTGGCTATGACATTCGCGCCTGACATTTGGTAGGCGATTCCAGATGCAATAGATACACCTTGTCCGGACATAATAATATATTGGCCAGATTGGAGCTTATTATCAATTATTACACCAATACCAGATCCTACGTTAACAAATCCACCAGATAGTAAAGCAACAGTACCTGATACGAAAACCGCATTGCCTGATATACTCATTGAACCTATATTAGCAATAACATAACTACCTGATTGTATTGACACAGGTGCTCCACTTTGAATTACAACTCTGACTCCTGAATCATTTACTATATATGCACCAGAAGCCTGAATAATACCTACTCCAGAGCCGATATTTACATACGCTCCAGAAAGGATATTAACAGTTCCAGATATAAATACTGCTTGACCAGATATTGACGTTGTTGTTATAACACCTACTCCAGACCCAATATTGACGTATACACCAGATAGCAGATTAACTGTACCTGATATAAATACTGCGTTTCCAGAAATTGATGTTGTAACACCAAGACCACTAGAATCAGTTTTATCTATGTCAACAATTAGACTACCATCCGTATCGACGTTAAAAATGGTAAATTGACCAGAAGCAATTACAGGACTAACACCAGAAAATAGTGCCCTATTTATACCACCTATTGTGAATCCAATACCTGATATAGACGAAAGAATTAAACCTGATAAGTTAGCAGGATTTGCTATTACTCCTATACCAGAACCTATATTGACATTGATACCAGATTGTATCAGAATTCCTATACCAGAACCAATATTTACGTAAGCACCAGAGAGTACTGATATAGTACCAGACACAAATACTGCTTGGCCTGAAACACTCATTGAGCCAATATTTATGTAAGTGCCTGATTGTATACTTACTGGACTACCAGATTGAATTACTACTCGAACACCAGAGTCATTGACTATATAGGCTCCGGATGCTTGAATGATACCTACTCCGGAACCTATATTTACATTTATTCCTGACTGTATTAATACTCCTACTCCACTTCCGACGTTTACATATCCGCCCGATAAAAGCGCAACAGTTCCAGAGATAAAGACAGCTTGGCCTGAAATGCTTGTTATTACTCCTATACCTGAACCAATGTTAACCTGGGAACCAGATTGAATGACAACTCTGACACCGCTATCATTGATAATAAAGGCACCAGATGCTTGTATTATGCCAATACCTGACCCTATATTGACAAAAATACCTGACTGCACAACAACACCAAGCCCAGACTGGACTACAACGTTTTCTCCAGACTGACTTACAACCAATGTACCAGATGATAAGGTAATTGGCTGTCCAGATACCTTTGAGGTTGGACTCATTTCCAAGGTTAACTATCCTTTACTGCTGACCAACGTATGATACTCTATTTCCTGATACGCCAGCACATACACTTACTAGATTGAAGTTATTTACATCTAGTGTCATTGAATCACCTTGCTGCATTAACATTCCGTAACCATTGTATGGATATTCAATGCCGCTCGAACCACCAAGATATATATCACCATCAAGCGACCGTACTGTCATTGAGACAATACCACCAGATTGTAATGTTGTACCACCGGATACATCAGAGACTCTTAATACTGCCCTAGCACGTATTATTGATGCTGGTGCAGGTACAACCATTTGTCCACTTATTTGCACCGGTTGTCCAGAGATAATCACATTCAAACCTGATGCAACAACTACGCCGATTCCTGAACCAACATTCACGTACCCACCAGAAGCTAGAGATACAGTACCTGAAATGAATACTGCTTGGCCACTTATAGAAGTTATAACCTGTAAACCAGACAGTCCTACTTGTGTTCCTGAAACTAGCGCTATAGGCTGTCCTGAAACAGAAGCAGATAGACTTCCTTGAACAAACAGACCAGATAAGCCAACCAATGTTCCGGAAGCTAGACCGACAATGTTGCCAGATACACTAGTTATTACACCAAGGCCACTACCTACGTTCACATATTGACCAGACTGAACTAAAACGGTTGTACCAGATTGAAGTATAACTCTCTGACCTGAATCGGTAATAACGTACAACCCAGATGCGGCAACTACTCCAATACCTGATCCAATGTTTACAAAGGCGCCTGATACTAAAGCTACTGTACCAGATATGAATACAGCCTGACCGGAAATACTAGCAATGACATTTGCACCGGAGTTAATTACTACATTTTCTCCAGATTCTAATCTAACCTGAGCACCGGATGCAATATACATCGGACTTGAAGCAGTATTATTGACGTATATACCTGAAATATAGGCAGGATTTAACACTACTCCAATGCCAGAACCGACATTCACAAATCCACCAGAGAGTAGTGCTACTGTACCTGAGATAAAGACTGCCTGTCCTGATATGCTAACAGGCTGACCGCTTATTATTACGTTGACGCCGGATGCTACAATAACACCCTGACCTGACATGTTTACGTACAGACCAGAGCCTACTGTAACAGAGGCAATTACGTTTGCACCTGATGCTATGTACAGAGGGCTTGATGCTGTATTAGTAACGGCTAATCCAGATAAGTTCTGAATTGTTACACCTATACCTGACCCTACGTTAACGTAACCTCCGGATAATAGCGCAACAGTACCACTAATGAACACGGCTTGACCAGATATACTTACTGGTTGACCTGATATAATAACGTTAAGACCAGATGCTACGACAACGCCTAAACCACTACCAACGTTGACAAAGCCACCTGATAATAATGCTACAGTACCAGATATAAATACCGCCTGTCCAGAAATTGATACTGGTTGACCAGATATAATTACGTTTACACCAGAGGCAACTTGAACAGTACCACTGATTACAACATAATCACCTGATCTAGTCTGTGAATACATCTTACCTGGATTTAATTCCATATAGCTACCCTCCTACTAGTACACTCCTCCGAATGTAACTCTATGCCCAGATGTTTCTGCGCATACTCTAATTGAACTAAAATCATCGATCGGTATTGCTACCGCATCACCTTGCATTATTAGAACACCGACACCAGACATTGGCATATCAACACCCGTTGCACTGCCAATATAGATATTACCATCTAACGAGCGTATTGTTGCTTCTTGGATTTGTCCGCTTGATAGAACTTGCCCACCGGAACCGCTCTGTACAAGTATTATAGGTCTGGCTCTGATAATAGTAGGTGGCCGTTTTACCATATCAATGCCAGATTGGACTATAACACCAATCCCACTACCTATGTTAACATAGGCACCGGAAAGAATATCAACAACACCGCTAATGTAAACTGCTTGACCAGAAATAGATGTAATAACACCAACACCAGATTGCATGGTGATTTGCGTACCTGATGCAAGAGTGATGTTTACACCACCCAAATTTGCAATTACATTAAGGCCACTTAGTTCATTTACTATTCCACTAACAAAATCAATAGGTTGTCCAGATACTGAAACACCACCTGCAACAACAACTGTTTGCCCAGATATGTTTACAACCTGACCGCTAATGTCAACAGCATCACCTGAGATTAATGCTCTCAACTGCCCAGATAATACATTTACATCACGAAAAGCATAAGTCACTATTAGTACCTACCTGTAATTCTTGCTGATGATACCTTACTTGCATCAGTCTTATAGTAGATTTTTTCAATTCGTTGAGTCGCGCCAAGCATATCAAGTGTGTATGCTTCACCAACCTCAACAATTTTCCAACTATCTGCTGTATTTACTGAAATATAGATTCTACTTGGACCGCCATTCATAATATCAGCAGAAACCCATGGTAAATACGGCGGTGTATTAATTATATCAAGTGAATAAGGATACTCATTAATGCTAGTTAGAGATTCTGCTAAAGCACCTTGATAAGAATGTGCAGTATAGAATGCACTTGCTTGGTTCAGTACTGGTACTGCCTTAACTATGATAGAAAGCATTAATACAATCATGAAGACATCCATGACCATATCCATTACTTCCGCCATGTCTTTTTCACCCAGTATCTGGGTTTTTTCTTGCGCTCTTCCCTGCGCTTTTCCTTGGGTTATTGCTCCTGCTGTCATTATATTGTTCTCCAGGACTTATTAAAATTTAACAGTTTAAACACATTTTTGACCTAACTTACAAGCGTTGTTTTTAACTATTAAATTTTTAAATCCTAACATTTCGAATAACCTTTTAAACATACCTTTTTAAGTGTTCATTTTTAATATTTTAATACTTAACAAAAATTTTTAAATCCCAAAACCCGTCAACTGCTTCCTAGGTTGACTAACCTGCTTAGGCTGATTCATATTACTCATCATACCCATCATCATCTTCATCATCATCATTACCAGCATGAACCCAATCAATCCTGATATATTAAGGTTTGAAGCGGGGTTAATCTCTTGTGTAATTAGTGTGCCAAAAGGAAGCCCATAACCATAATCATTATCTTTTGTTGTTGATGGCGTAGTAGTTGATGTTGAATTCGCTACTGGCTTAACAGTCACTTTTGGCAAGTATGTATTGAGTAACTTACTGTTCGTCAAAGTTTGTGATAGTGCAGAAGGTTGAAGACCTAGAGGTACACCACCGGAATAGCTAACCAATCTTATAATTCCCTCTTGTGAGAGCAGTGCCATACAAGATGCTAATGGTGCAGCGAAGCTTGTTCCAGATTTTGCTGAGACAGCAGTATCCGATGCTGCACTTGCAACGACAATGTTTTCTCCGAATAGAACACAATCTGGTTTTATTGCTCCCTCAAGCGTAGGTCCTCTTGAACTGAAGTAACTTACTGCATGATCTGTTACATTACAAGACCCAACTGCAATTACTTGCGGGTCACAAGCAGGACTCATAATTGTGTTATAACCAGGACCACCATTTCCGGCAGCTGCAATAACAACCATACCTTCGGCAATTGCAGCGCGGCAAGCAACTCTCAATGGTGAATCAGGATCACCGAGATCAGCAGTACCAAGACTGATATTAAGAACAGAAGGTGCTAATGATGGGTTAATAGTAATCATTGTGATACAGTAATCAATACCAAGTGCAACTTCTTCTTCAGTACCATTACCAGAGTTGTCCAGCACTTTCATATTTAGAATACCAGCTTGCGGAGCAACTGTTGTAATTATACTTGCCGTTCCAGTTCCATGATCGTAACCATCTTCCATTGGATCGGCCGTGAAATTCATCCTGAAAATAATATGACCTGATAATAACTGATGGGTTTCTCGCATCCCGGTATCAATCAAAGCGATGTTCATATTCTTTCCGTATAACGGCGGGTTTGTGATAGTCCTTAAGCTTGTTAGACCAACATAGTCAAAGAGCTGTTCAGGAGTATATGTGTTTAGACCGGGGATTGGTATAATTGGTCCAACAGTAGGATGAATTGACACGTCTTTAACTTCTTTGACAGTGAAGCCGTCAACCTTAAGGTGATTAATCTGGTTTGTATCAAGATCTGCAAATACCATTGCAAGCGCCTTTGTTGCTTTGGTATTTGTAGCGCCATATACACTAATTAGTTGCTGCTCAGAGATATTGTAAACTACGCATCTAATCATTGTTTTCTCCTAAACTGCTTTCATCATCATTTTCATTATCATCATAACGAGCATCATTTCGATTATTGAGCTGATATTAATACCACTAAGAATAGCTGTCGATGATATACCAGTCATTATTACTGTATCACCAACATTAACGCTATTTAACTCAGTGGTATTTACTTCAAGGAAGTAATTACAGGATACCAAACAGATATGGTCCTGCAACGGAGGCAGATTGTGTACAATATCAACTACTTTACCATTCCCATCAATAAATGCAATATCGAGTGGGAAGAGCATTGATTGCATGTCAACTGTGATATTAGTATGTGCACCACCAAGGTTAAAAAGTATACCTGTTTGAGGAGGTGTACTTGCTACATTACTGAAACCCTGCGCAAGATCAGCTTGAGAACTCACAATGTTGACATTCCAAACTTTGCTACCAATTGTTACTGTATTAGCATACATTACAGGATAATTAGCCATATTATCACCTCTACGAGCTTTTTCTAAACAGGGCAATTAATGCGAGAATCGTTGGTATAGCTGCAAACAATGCCATAAACATCCAGAGTTTACCAGCAGAAAATGAGTTTGCATTCTCAAGCACCTTTAGTCTCTTATCGAGTGCAGTAGATGATGCAGCTATTGATTCCTTTATTGCAGTTGCTGAATTTGTAACTGATTCCTTTGATGCAAATTCAGTGCATTCTAACTTAATTGACTCAACCATTTCCTTTGTTGCATAAGAACCACGCTCATCCTTAATCTGCGCACGAAACTCATTCATGCCTTCAAGACGCTGCAGCATAGACTCTTCTGCTTTCTTAATAGCAAGCTCATTTAATTCAAAGTGTTGTTCAATATACTTACTCTGTGCGTTAAGCTTATCATCGACACTCTTGAACCGTATGTCCATGTAATCACGAATTGGCACGTCGTTATTCTCAGCCATATTAAAACTCCGCTTGTTCAGGAATTACAGCAAGCTTTTCTTCCTCGAACTTTTTTAAATATTCAACACCAGCTTTACAATCAGACTTTACACCAATACGAGAGAGACCATCAGTACATTTTGTCGTATTAATTGGATACAACTTACATACCTTTGGTCTTGGCTTGTCATGAATAGAACACTTATCATCTTTGTAGAATGGGCAAGGAAACTTCATATATAGACGATCTATATAAATACAATGAAGGCTTTGAAATGTCCTTGCATCAATATGAGCAGCCTTTGCTAGAAGTTCTAGATCTTCTACATCAATTACCATTGAATCAAGGTGACCACAGCATCCCCCACAATTGGCGCATTTGAATCCCTTCATGAAATCATCAATATATTGTCCTGTTACTATAAGCTTTGAGACAGTAACTGGCCTGCCCTTGATTTGAAGGGAGTTCAATTTCGAAATCATTGATTCGTAGCTGTTTACTTGGGGTGTCATGATACTCCCTTTGTTAGCTGTTCAGGAATTTGTTGAACTTATTGATACCTTTTCCAATATATTGACCACCCTTGTAGGCATAATTCATTGCTGTATTCGTTACGTGTCCGACAACATTACCAGCTGAATCAATTATATCACCGGCTGAATTTACTTTGCCGCCGATATACTGACCTGCTGAGTAAGGACCTTTGATGTCTTTAAATGACGTATCTGCCTTTTCTGGTTGGCTAGCCATTCCACTCATAGCACCCATCATCATTTTCATTATCATCATGACTAGCATGAACTCAACGATTGTTGGTATTATGTCTGATATAGTACTTCCTGATGACATATTAATTCTCCTTTATTATATTCCATATCCCTGTTCATAAGCGTTTTCTGTTCCGCTAAGTACAGCACCACCGGCTGCCCCTGCTCCAGTACCAATTGCACCACCGACTGGACCACCAACAGCCTCACCGATAAACCCACCTACTACAGGAGCAGCCGCTTTTCCAACAGCAACAACACCACGACCAACTGCCTTTGCACCTTTGACAACTGTTTCTGTTACAGGTTTAGGAGTTCCTGCTGGCTGCATTCCTTCCATCATCATCTTCATGATAATCATTATGATAATCAAGGGAATAAGTTGAGTAAGAATACTGCCAGGTGCGAGAATTCCTCCTTTTCCAAATAAAAATCTGGTGATTGGAGTTATAATGGTTATAACCGTAACAACCAAGATTATCAATATTAATGCTGCAAGGATTATACCTAGAACAATTTGTGGCACAACTGTTGGTTCTATACCAAGAGCCAAAGAGCTCGTAGTAATTGCTGTAGTCTGATCATCAGATACATATGTTATATCAAGTTGATAAGGCGTTGTAAATGCACTTGTTGTATCCCGGTAGAGTTTGTAGCCAATGAGCTCAAGACCTTTCTTTTTTGATTCACTTAATAGATTATTAACCATAATATCTGATGAAATTGAGTCCATATATGGTATTTCATCTGGTCCAAGATTGAAACCAAAAGTTCCTTCTTCTGCGTAGCCATTGTATGATGTGTAATCAGGATTAGCATATGTCTTTACTAAATCAAAGTGTCCGCTACCAGCTTGTAAATTGATAGCTGTTGGCTCTGAGATACTCTGTCCACCAACATTAAGTATTAGATCATATGTTCCTGGATCAGCAGTAATATCAGTGGATGGTACAGTCACAGTCAATGTACTTGTTTTTGTCAAAGGGTTATTGGCATCGTCTGATTCAACAAGTGTAAGCTTCTCATGCGCAAGATGTATAGTAATCGGTGAAAGTGCTGTCGAGGACTTAAAATCAAGATAGACATCAACAGTTTCACCTGCTCCTGCTACATATTTGAATGAATATGCTACTGCCCACTTTTCACCTGAATGCCAAGTAAATGGTGCACCAGGGATATCTAACGGATTCAATATTACTTGTACCATAGGGATTCCCCCTCATATTTATTACGGTGTTGTTACTTTGGTAACACTTGCTATTGTTAATACACTAAATCCAGCTGCAATCAAATTCATTGCATTGTCATAGGTTGGTGATGTCGCAAAAAAGGCATCTCCCTCATTGGCATTTTGATCCATAACCTTACAATACATTGAGTAATTTACCGGAGGATCTGCAAGACCAGTAGACGGCAGTGTAAATGTAAATGCACCGCTATAGTCTTTTGATTGATTATCTAGTGTTATTGCAATAGTCGGCGAAAACCAATATGCTCGACGGTTAAATGCAGACCCAACCATGTTGCCTATAGCTACATATAGCTTAACAACGGCTGCTGCACCTGTATGCTTAAATGCATAAGCTACTGAAAACGACCCACCGGGGAATAAGTCTGGTTCGACCCATGAAGCAACTGGATTTGCCAGTGCATCAAGTTGCGTCGGTGTTAATGTACCATCAGTAGCAACAGTTGACCATACATTTGTTACTGCATTATAATACATCTTGACGCCGTTAACCATGTAGAAACCTGTTTTATAAATCGCCATTGTAATCCTCCTTATTTTACACTGAAGTAACTGAAGTTATTGCTAAAACAGTATACCCAGTTTGTACTGTACCAGTTATTGTTATCACTGTATCTATCGTACTTACACCATCTGTTACTCTCAAAATATGGTCACCGATTGAATCACCGAATGGCCCAAGATTAGACCGAGTACAACTACCGGATGAGTCTGTTGTAAAATTCCAACCACCACCTCCAACAACAGAGATGGATAGTGCAGAGCTTGGTTTAAAACTAGTAACTGCTACTGTGATCTTAGTAACATGTTGAACGATTGAGGTAGGTGTTATAGTTACTGTTGCAGCCTGACCAAAAATGCCAACAATATTCATATCAGCAGTTATAACAAAGTTATAAAGAAGACTTGTAGATAACAATGTGCCGTTGTTATACCAGCCAATAAACATTACTCCGGAATTTGGCGTGGCAGTAAGAGATACAGTCGTACCATCCAATATTGATGTTGACATTGGTAAGCTACTTACACTACCGGGGCCAGTCTCTGATAAATGAAAACTATGATAAACTGGTGTTGGTGTATATATAGTAAAACCAGCTGTTGCTGAATTTGTACCATCTGATGCAGTTAAAGTATATTGTCCTGAACCAGTTATTGGACCAATATTCCAAGGTCCACCGCCACCAGATGAATTTGTTGTTTGATTAGTATACCAACTACCTGCGGAGATACGAATAGTATGGTTTGGTAAGAATCCAGATACTATTACCACAATACTACCACCTGAGTAAATAGAGATTGGCGAAACACTTACTAGTGCCGTTGAGCCTATTGTGTATCCAACACCTGTTACAGTATGTGTACCATCAGTTACTGTCAGCGTGTATGCCCCTGCTGGGTCACTAAATGGACCAAACGCAAAAGTACCGTTGCCGTATATATCAGTTAGTAATATAGATGTTGCATGACCACCAGTTTGGTTTACAGTGATGGTTATGTGGGCGTACGGTGCGAATCCCACTACTACTACATTGATGTTACTGCCAGGGGTAACATTATTAGGTGTAACTGATGCAGTTGCCATATTTTCTACTCCTTAACGGAAGTAATTTACGATGTTAAACTATGTAAAAAGGTCTTGTTATTAAAAAGGGGCTTGAGGACATTTGTTTATCCTCAAGCCCCCTAATCTTTATCCGCTTCTTGTCAAACTAGGGGGTCACCTTAGCTAACAAGTGCTTTTCCGACGTAGCCATATAACTTCATTGTATGCAGAGTTCCTGCAGTTGCCGGAGCGGTTATTGGCGTTATCGTTAGTGTAACGACTGCGCCAGCAGGTAACCTTAGCAGTGGAGGCATCAGCTGGTCGATAACAGCTGCCTGTGCAGCAATCGTTGCATACGCAGGTATGTTACCGAATAGTATGTAGCTTGTTGTAGGACCAGCACCCGCTGCTTGCGTGATGGTATGATCTGATGCATTCCATGCTTGACCATCAGCATCCGGGGTTCCACCAGTTGCAACTGGATCAGGCCACAGGCTGCATCTAAAGTTTGCATCGTAGCCAGCGGTAGCATCTTTCGTCAGGGTAATCGCAACGCCGGTTAAGAACCATACTTGTCCTGCAGGTACGGTCAACCTGCCACGATACCTTGCGGTCAGTGGATCAAGTGTAACGCTGTTTATGGTTTTCAGATCGTAGCCTTCAAGTCTGCCATCGAGCTTGCCAAATACGAATGATCCTTCTGCTTTGACCAACGGCTGATTGACCGATTTGTCAAGATCCACTACCGCCAGTCCGCCTTTGTACATACCAAGATTAAACGAACCTTGGCCATTGTGCAACAGCTGTTGCGGCGTGGTATTCGTAGTGTTAAGCGGGCTTACGCCGAGGGCTTTTACATCGCGAACGATAGATCTGCCGGAAATTGTTTCCAGTTTAATCGCGGTTTTATCAACTAATTGTTTCACGTTATACCTTCCTTAGGTAATTTTTTGCTTGACCACTAGCTTGCGGTCATTGAAGACATGGACCCCATCATCATCTTCATGATCATCATGACAAGCATGAATTCGATAATAGTTTCCAATAATCCACCGGATAGGATACCAGATGAGTCCGTCATATTTATCTCCTACTTAAAATTTTTACCTACGCTTCGTAGGATTTAGCCACGGGTATAGGGGTACGTTACCGCGCCAGAGCTGGGAGTTTCGCTCATACTGCCCATCGCGCCCATCATCATCTTCATGATCATCATGATCAGCATGAAGGAAATAATGGTTTCGAGCAGACCACCGGATAGGATAGACGAGGTGGACGACGTATCAAGCGGAACAACATTAGTCTGGAGTGGGATTGCACCAACCTGCGCCGGGCGAACAGGGGTTGTGCCGAGACCGGTTAAGTTGATTACTTGCTGTGCTTTCATATTTTCTCCCATTCTCCTTTTCTGATATCTCCCTACCACAACGCCGCGTTTACGGTAGGAAGATTATCATCTAGACTCCGAAAGCTCTCTTGAGGTTGGTCGCGTAGGTGATATCCGCGCCGGCTTTGATCTTTTCGGTATAGTGGCGTACTGGTGCTGAACCACTGACATTTTGACCGAAGAACCGGTTAACGCCTGCAACATAATTGGGTCCCATGACAGTTATTTTCTCAGCATAATGAGCCTGAGCTAACGCAATTGTAGATTTCCCTTTCTTACGAGCCATTTTAGATAATCCTCCAAAATTTTTATTTTGTTCTACTATGTACTCGCGGCGTAAGTACTTTTTGAACTTCCACTATTATTATACAGCATAAAAATACGCAAGTACACAGTAAAAATGCAATAAATGGTTGAGGATCATGAACACTAAGGGAAATTTTTGAAAAAGAATTTTCCGGAAACGTATCTTGTTAAAAAGATAGTGTTATAGATGTTTAATCAGATATTATCAGATAATTATCATTTAATAAGGCGACGGGCATATTCCATGCGTTTGTCGTTAAAGAATTTCTTGCCTTGGGGTGAATTAATGTCTAGGCCAAAAGCGCGGAGTTCACCTTTGGCCCAGTTCTCAACATGCTTGGAACGAGATAAGACTTTTACTGCAATCTTTATTTCTTCAGGCGTAAATATCATTTTACTCCATGATGGGAGTCGCATCTGAGACATAAAGGTCTATTCAGTCTCTTTGGACCTAATCTGAAGCGACTCCCGTTATTATTTTATGTTATCTTGCCGGTTACACCAAAGAACATCTTCAATTGTGTAGCAAGTCCCATACCAAGCTGTTTTGCTATTGGACCAATTGCTTCTTTACCGGCTTCATCCGATGGAATTAGCTTCAAAGTAAATGTCCCAGCTTTTTCATCAATATGTAACTCTGCAGTGACGTGCTTACCAATTAACTTTGCCTGAGCGAGTTTTGCCGGATCCATTCCACCAAACATTATTTTCTCTCCTTATTTATTTCAGATAGCTCTCTAGCTATTCGAATACCAGTAGCTACAACTAGTGCACTAAAGTTAAGACCTTTTCTCAGCTTAGCATTCTTCATGTTATTTTACCACAATGAATACATTTAGTACCTTTTTGATAACCATAGCAACGAGATAGATTTGCACCTTCAAATGCAATAAATACACCAAGTAGACAAGAACAGCCACCAAGATACCTTTTGCATGTTTTACACAAGAAGTTATCTTCACTAAGATTAATAGACTGTTGCCATATTGCATCAACTACTGAAGTCGGTCGTGACCACTCATATGTTGAATAAAATTGTGGCATATTACTTCTTCTCCACTGTCCAGCCATCCGGAACATCTTTATCTGAACCTTCTGGCATACCTGTTATCTTACCTGTAATCTTCTTCATTAAGGGTTTCATCATCTCCATCATCATACCTTTAAAATCAGCATCCATTGCAGCTGGTGAACCGTGTTCTTTTTGCTCTTCAAGCAGCTCTTTCAACTTTATCATATATGGAGATACCTGTTCCATAACAGCCTGCGATGCTTGGGTTGCAGCAGAATCAGCAGCTTCACTTGCAGCGTTTTCTGCAGCGGCCATTTCACCAGCTCTCATATCTTTTGCAAGCTCAACAATTGGTTTAGCCATCTGTACACCTGTCGTTGCAAGGTCCTGTCCAATCCTTACACCCATAATAATCATGCTTGCACCAAATTTCATTCCTGCTGCGAAATTAGGATCCATATTAATAGGGAATTGAACATTATCAAGAATAGCCTCAGCCGGTGCACCTTTTTGAAAGACTTTTAGAGATTGCGCACCTTGTCGCTTTTCTTTCATAGTCACTGTTTTTTCTCTGACCGTCATTGTACGCTCACCGCTATGACCATGACCAGTATCGTTAGCATCACCGTTCTCAGCATTCAAGAAGTGCTCTATTCTTGCTGCTTTAGGTGGTCGTTGACGATAGCCGTCGATTTCGAGTTCTTTGGCAGCCTGCTCAACAAGATCTGGATTCTTGTGATCAGAGATTATATTCTCTTCTGTAAAACCATTGACTAGTGACCATTTTATTGCATCAAGTTCATTTTCAGGTTGCTCATCCTTCATATAAGCAGGTATTGTTTCATCCGTTAGAGGAGTATTCATATTCTCATTGTCCGTCGTCATAAAAACCTCCATTAGGTAAGCAATCAATTATCAGTTGGTTAGCCTTAACTGAACTTTCTGATTATATTATACTACAAAATAAAGTAGTTGTAAAGTTTTTTGTGCTTATTTTTAAAAAGCTCATTTTTTATTATTCAAGTTAAGTAGCCGCTATAAAAATTAAGTAGTTTCACAGATAAAAAATATTTTTTCTTTATCTGTCTATCTGTTTTTTCCTATAGTAAAGGGGCCCATGATACCTTAGAACTTCGTGCCAATCTCCAATATTCTCACCAATTGATAGAAATTTTCCGATCTTACGGTTTGTATCAACCCTTAGAGAGGCGATGATGTCAAGAGCGTAGTTCTGTTGGTTGGGAGTAAGTGTGGAGAATTTGCGATTTGCAATATCATCAATGAATTTCTTAGCTTGTTGCCAATATGGAGTATTGAGATATTTGAGGTTATCTAGCATCTCTTGGTCCATACCTTGATCGGCAAGAGGAATATCCCAGTATACCATATAGATTATGCTTCATCCCAGTGTTTATTCAACTTTCTACCAATAAACCATACTATTCCTGCAAAGAACATTAGCCAGAATGCAGAAAACAAGATTATGCTATCTCTTATAAACCAACTGATCTTACCCATATTTTCACCCTACGAGCTTTATTAATCTACCTGGATCTGAATCAAACATACTAGAGTTAAGAGTAGATGCAAGAACGTAATTACCCGCAACATCTGGCATTGTCAATTTGAATTCAAACTCTTGCTTAACCTTTGTTAGATGATATACCTTACAGAAAATCTCCTCGCCATTAGAAATTTGATCAGTTAAAACATTGTAGTTCTTACCTTTAGAGTTTGTCAACCAAAACGAGATTGGGAAATCAGCTTCTTGTAATTCATAGAATTCTGGTAAGCATATATTAATCTTAAGAGTATGAGTACTACCCACTTGAAAAGTTACCACTACTATCTCCTTTTAATTCTTCTAGACCAAACACATTAGGTAAGTCCATAATCTTAGCAAGCTGTTGATCTGATACAAATTGATTCTCTGTCATAATAATATAGTGCTCTATAGGCTTGAATGGTATATCACGTAGGTGTGTATGAAGATAGTTTGTGACAAAGAGCTTTACCTTATCTTCATTATTATTGTCAGGAAGATCAATTATGTAAGCATCTGTGACGCGAAGTATGTAAGCTTTCATTTTAGACTCCTTTGGGGAATTTATTTGGAATACTTGTCCACTGATCAAAGCTTATTCTAAGTATTACCTTAAGTCTTTCATAATCTGTTGGATCACTTAGAGTTATATTAATATGGTATTTCTCATCAGAGTGGCTTTCCATAATGACCATTTCTTTAGATGGACCACCATCGTGATAGTAACTCCATTTCTCTTCCATTTTAACTCCTTTGCATTGGTTCATTACCTATTATCTCAGCAAACCTTGCAACTATGCAATCGGAAAGATGCACCATTCTTGCTGCAGGTCCTTTGAGCTCATCATTAAATGTTACTACTCTTTTCTTACCATGTTTGTCTTCTGTCCATCTACCCATATGTGAATCTACACAGTGTACTATCTCACCAACGAATTCGCAATTTATGCCTTCATTTGCAGCATAAATTGCATCTACTGCTAATTCTGGATGAGCTGGTAGTGTATAACTACTCTTTGCTCTATTACCGTATTTTCTACAGTCGTGAAGTAACGCTGCTGACATACCAATATCAGTAGTTATGTCATCATACTGGAAAACATCTGCAATAAATCTGAAACAATCAAATACTCGGCAGGTGTGTAACCTTGAACCCCACTCCATGCGCTCATCTGGTAAGTGATGCCTGCGAGAAGCAGGCTTTTGCCAAGTATCGATTGGAGTAGTAAATAGTACCTTGATGGTTAGTAAGCGTATTTCGTCATTCTTTATAAGATTAGCGCGGGAAATTAATGAAGTTATGCTACTCATTGAGTTTACCTGTCCTTTTATCTATTAATTCATGTACTTTATGACATTCAGTACAGATTATATCAGTTACGGTAAGTTCTGACATTTTATCAGTAATGTAAACGTCTTTACCAAAGTGTGCTTCACCATATCTAGTTGGCATAAGCTTATAAGGAATCCACTTGTGATCACACATTATTCACCTTCTATGTAGCTATTCTCAGGCTGTGATGGTGGTATACTTTGAATGAATTTCTTCTTACATATTATACATTGACGGCCAATCATAGTCATGTGAGTCATCTCGATAAATCCGTATGTTGTGTGACCGCCAAATTCCATAGAGCAGTTAGGAAATTTTGATTTTGGTATGAACTTCATAGCAAGTGTCTGAGTTTTACACTCTGGACACATAAACCATTCAAGCTTATTAGGCCATTCTCGCGCTAATGTTAGGTCTCTATCAGATGCTATTAAATCAAGTACTTCTTGCCGATCTTTGTCATTCATGTTATTCTCCTTATTTCTTAAATTGCTTTGCTGACCATAATTCTATAGTTTCCATTACTATCTTTGCTTATAAGCTGCTTTACCAATAGGTTTGTTAAATGACGTTCAATTTCACTTACTTTTACATATGAGCGCTGTGCTAATATCTCTGCGCTTGTCTCACCATGCTCATCAAGATAAAATATCAATTGAACTTCATCAGGAGATAAATCCATTTTAACCTACCTTATCAGCAGCTCTATTGCTCTCTTTATTCCAGTCTTCTTACCAATTCTTGCAACCCTTATTGCATCACGAATATCGTGTGTCTTTCCAATCAATTGTTCTGCTATCATTGCAGCATCTTCTGCCGTGCATGCTTCTTCCTGTCTTAGTACTGATTTTACTACATCGAGGAACTGCTCGTCATTATATTCTCTCAATGGGAACTTAGCAAAACGGGAAAGCAATTCTGGTGATAAATCATTAATCCTATTTGCCGTTGCAAATACCCAGCAGGTGATTTGCAAGTCCATTTCACGACCATGCTTAGCACGGATTAAGCGGCCATATTGCATCAGTGATAGTAAAGCGGTTGTATCAGGTACTTTCATCTTCTCAAGTTCATCGATTAATATTATTTGTGGGCGCATTTCCTCAATTAAATCCCAGATACCAGCCTTTGATGCACCAGAACCAATAAGAGGAAGAGCACGGCTGCCAAATACTCTTTCAATATCCCATAAAAACATACTCTTTGCTATAGCAGGTGGTCCGTGCAATAACACATGAACAGGTTTATCAAGTTCAAGAGAGACCTTAAGCAATTCCTTTACATCTTCATAACCTACTATCGAGCTAAATAGATGTGATGTATCAATAACAGTTGGCTCAAGGATTTCAGGTTCCTTCATTGCTTCAAGGGTCAATTTGCACTCCTCTGTAACAAGGTATCCTGTAGTAGAGTTAGAATGGAACGCTTCACGTACTTGACCCTCAATTACCATGCGGTTAATTGTTGCCCAATAGCATCTTGCGTCAGATAGTGACCAACCGAGTTTATATTCATATTCATTAGCTTTCTTTTCCCATTCAAGGACTCTCTCAAGGATGATTTTCTCATCCGGTGTTATCTTCATCGTTTTACTTCCTTCTTAATACAATCTATGCGAAACGGTCCTTTATCATCAAATGTAAGAGCTCTAGATGGACGTATTTTACAGAAATACCCGTGACTATCTTTGTAATTTACGCCACGCCCAAGAAATAAGCATTTACCACACCTTTTACCATATGGTATTAAATACCATCCTACTTTGCCTATTTCAACTATTTCATCAACAGGTAGTGATTCTTTCATTACGCTCCTTAAAATACTTCTAGTGATTCAGGAACAATATTTGCTGCAAAACTGTGACCTACTGTTGCCTTGAAATCTGACAATAACGGTACAGTAAGTTCTCTCATCTGCGGGTGTGCAGTTTTTGGTGTGCGGAGTTCGAAGAAGTGCCACCACTCCTTCAAGTTGGCTGTCATATTAAGCTCAGTCTTAAGACCATTATTTAGCCAGTATCGAGATTGTTGAGGTTTCTGCCTGTAAAGTTCAGTCTTGCGATCATACTTTATTTCAATCCATTTAAGGAACTCTTTATCTGAGTCTGTTAACCCCCATGGTGGCATAATAAATGTTGTGCCTTTCTTAGAGTAATTACAGTATCTGGTACTCTCTTGCGTGAATGCACAAAGTCTATGCCGTACTATCTCATGTGATATTCCTCTGTCGCAGATGAACTTTACAGTACGGTAAATATGCTTTATTGCTTCCATTATTGATAATTCAAACCATACTTGTTTCTCACTAATCAGCGTTACATCATAGCATGGTTTTGGCAGCAACGAATGACCAAGATCTTCATAAAGTACGTTATACCTTGGCAGTACTGCATTAAACAGTGTATCAGTAAGATCATTATGGACAAACCTCATTGCATCGCGGAGGGTCCTTACATTCAGTGAAACGATAAATCCATTTTGACATGGTGACCAATGAAAACCAACTGTATTTTCCTGTATCTCAGCAAAGTCTCCCAAAATACCTGCTTCACTATCAGTATTGACTACGAATCTATGTGTCATATGTTCAAGCACAGATTCATGCCCGGACTTTATAATGCCTTTTACAAACTTGACAGCTGAGTCATCAGTTATCTTATCTTCTGACTTATATGCTGTGCGGCCGATTATTTCAATCCATTTAAGAGCATCGTCTTGGTTAAAAGAGCCATGCTCACTCATTAACTCATAGCTTGGTTTGATTATCTGCATCTGACTTAACTCCCCCTATATTACCGGGTTCATTTACAGCTGGAGTAACTCCACCAATGCTTATAATATTGCCCGACATGTTGATATTAATAGGTGGCGGATTATTTTCATTGTATTCGTCTATCTCATTCGCATACATCAAATAGACGTAGTTGATCATATCATCAACTGTATCAATTTTGCTTACTGGTGATTGACCGGAATTCCTCTGGTTAGCGTTTCTTACCTGCTTGAGTAGAAATAAGATGTTAGCAATACCAGTTCCGGTATAATTGCTATTACCATCAATTTCAAGAGCATTTGCCAATTCTGCGGTCTTCTTGAATGCAGAGAGTGTATCCTCATTAGAATACGCTACTCCCCGAGTTACTAGGAGATCATTACACCTCTTCATACTCTCATGTACCAATTCTGTGAATTTAGGTTTATCCATTACATTCCTCCTGTATTTAACAAGCTTGGATTCTCTCTCCAAGTCTTTGCTATCCTATTAAATGCCTTCTTGAACATAAGTGGTGAGCGGTAACTTTTCCCATTTGGACCAAGTTTGTTTATCTCATACTTTGATTGGCCCATGTATTCATACACCTCACCTGTCATTTTAGCGGATATTACCCAAAGCCAATCTGGCATCATTGCAACACCAATTTTATCAGGAAGGCAAAGCTTACTTACTGGTCTCATTACAGCTCGTGCAGCAAATCTTGAATGAAGTAAACATAGAATACCGTATTCTCCACCAAGATACTTTGTTGCTACGTGTGCTGCCCACTGTGGGTGTAATTCACCTTCAGGTCCGTCCATATTGGGCTTTTGCCAGTATCCCCAATCATGGATTATAATGCAAATAAACTCCTTTGGATTAGGTAGCTTTCTGTAGCAGCTTATCCATGCAGTTGTGACAAATATAGGATGCAGAATAAATTGATGACAACCGAACAGCAACGATTTTGTACCAACTTTCATTCTAATCCTTCCACATGTTAATTTGTCCCTCAGGTTGCTTCTCTCTTCTCTTCCAGTACTCTATTACATATGATTTTTTACGCTCAGCTTTGTCCTTTTCCCACTTCTCTTCGCATTCTTTGCAACTAATATCGTTGTTACCAGCTGCGCATAATACAACACAGTCTTTACATGGTGCTGTCATTATAGTTTCTCCACATGTATTTTTGCTTCCCTAAACATATCAGTAAATGCATCATCATCATACTTCTCAGTGTAAACAAACTTGGCTATACCAGCGTTTATCAACATCTTAGCGCAAAGAACACAAGGACTATGAGTACAATATACTGTTGCACCCTTTATGCTAACTCCATGTAAAGCGGCTTGGATAATTACATTTTGTTCTGCATGTATTGCCCTACAGATTTCAGTATGCTCTCCGCTTGCTATATGAAGTTCGTTTCTTAAGCAGCCCAACTTCAAGCAATCTTCAAAGCCAGTAGGTGCACCATTGTAGCCTGTTGTTAGTAGAAACTTATCTTTTACTGCTACTGCACCAACTTTATGTCTACGGCAAGTTGATCTCTCTGCAATGACTGATGCAAGCTTGAGGTAGTAAGCATCAGTGTTTAGTCTTGGTGTAGGTTCAGCTGTTGTCATGTTATACTCCTACTAATCTACGTAAAATGCTGCAGCAATTGGCTGCATGTCAAAGAATTTCTTAACTTCTGGGTCACCAGATTCTTTTATCAAGGCAAGTTTTGGTTGATTCAGCTTATATAGTCTGCCGCAACCAGCACAAACACCAAGCTTACCGAATGGCATTGATGGTGTCTCCTCACCTAAGTAAGTAATGAACTTAGTGCCATTACACTTCCAACAGATTGGACCACCTAACATTACCCTTGTCTCAATTACTTCATACATGTTAACTCTCCTTATACTATTTTACCTGCGGCCTTATTCTTACCATTAAACTTCCGTTCACCTTCAGGTAATCTAAGAGTTCCGCATTTTGTGCAGTGCTCGACCTTAGTATATCCCATTGGTGGATAGAATTCTGGTTCTTCCCATGTAACAGAAGTTACGACCCAAAATGGACCATCTACCCAATCATGATTGCATTCCATATTATACACCTTCTGATTCAAATACTAGTAGTGCTTCTTGTTGCATTCCTGGCGCAAAATCAGTTCGAGCAGCAATTTCCTCTTTGGTAAGCCAAATAAGCTTGCCACTGTTCTGTGCTGCATCCAAGTATGCTTTCATGCTAATAACAACGCGACCATTTGGTAATACAAGAGAGCAGAAGTAGAATAGATCATTACCTTGGAGGTCTATTCCAGTTTCTTCCATCATTTCACGAATTGCACATTCTTCTACACAATCATATTGTACACCATCCGTCAAGTTTCCATCTGTTGGTTCAATCTTTCCACCTGGTGCAACAAGCAGATTGGCAAAAGTATCACCAGCTTCGCGACGTATAAAACCAATCTTAAGCTGATTATCCCCTTCTTGTATTGGCATTACTGTGACTGAACAATTGATTACCATGTTATTTCCATCCTCTTAACCGTTTTATTGCCTCATAAGAAGCTTGAACCTTCTTGAATTGCTCTGGGTCACCACCAACATCTGGGTGGCATTCCTTAACCTTCTCTCTATATGCAGCCTTTAGTTCCTCTTCTGTACAATCTTGCTTTAATCCGAGTACTATATATGGATTGTCTTTATTAACTTGCCGTGACTTAATCTTGTTATCGATTCTACCCCTTAGCCCAGTTAGTATACCAAGTTCTGCTTGCTTCATGTAGTCGTCGATTAACTTCTCAAAGTTGAAGTCTCCAGACATTATTTTACCAAACATATCCATCCAGTCATTACCGAACACGTTACTTTCCCTCTTTTACTGCATCTACTATTAATCCAATAGCACCGCAGGTAAGGAACAATAATGCAACAGCTACACAAAGGCTAAAACCAAATGCAACTTGTATGGTAATATTCTCAGCAATAAACCATATCTCACCACCAATTATAGCAAGACCACAAGTAAATTTAGCCCAGCGTGATATAAATCTCAACATCTTATTTCAATTCCTTAACGTCTTTCATGGTCCCCCAATTATCTCCAACTTTTACCTCTACTGTGAATGGTAAGCTTAGTTCATCATATCGCATTGTCTTATATAAGAACTGACAGAAATCATCAACAACTGGAATCGGAACTTCAAATACGAGTTCGTCATGGACCTGTAGTACCATTTTGATCTCTGTATCATGCATGCGATTCCAAACTCGTCTCATAAGAATCTTAATAATTTCTGCGCTTGAACCTTGGATATGAGTACTTATTGCCATTCTCATACCGTGTTCAACCATCCATGGTCTTTCATCTTCAAGTTCATAGATTCTTCTGTTTCTACCAAATAGTGTTCTAGCAGAACCAGCTTCTACTGCATCAAAACTGGCTTTCGTTATCCAAGCAAATACACCTGGATATGCTTCTTCAAGTAATTCTCTATTCTTCTTTGTACCACCACCGTATACAATCTGGAAATTCGCCGTTTTACCATCCGGTCTTCTCTTTGCGTCGTTATACATTAGCATTGTGGTTTCCATATGTATGTCACGACCCTTTCTAAATGCATCAAGCATACGAGGGTCTTGAGACCAGTGTGCAATCATACGAAGTTCTAGTTGACTTGCATCAGCCTTAACAAGCTTTGTACCAGGTGGTGCTATCCAAGCAGTTCTTATTGTACGGCCAAGTTCATCACGAGCGGGAATATTCTGAAGATTTGGCTTACTAGCAGAAAGCCGGCTTGTTTCTGTACCATCTTGGTTGAAACTACCATATATTCTCCCATTCAATAACGTTTTTATAAGACCATCAACGTACGTACCTTTCAGCTTCTGATAACCTTTATACTGTAGATATATTGAAATGATTGGATACTTGTTCTTAAGCGGTTCCAAAAACTTTGCTTCTACACTTGGTCGCTTCGCTGTGTGCTGCCAAGGTGGTTTATAACCCAATTTCTGATAGAATAAGTCCGCTACTTGATCAGGAGAATTAAAGTTCAACGTTGGCTCATGCGTCATTGCTCTTAATGCACCCTCTGTAATTTGTATATTCTCGTCAATTATAAGACCAATCTCTTCAAGTCGTTTCTGAGATACATTACAGCCATTAAGTTCCATATCAGAGAGTACAGGAATCAATGGCATCTCAACAGCATTGAAGCAACGCAATAAGCCTTTCTGTTTGAGTAAAGGATATATTTTATCCCAGAGTGCATAAGTAGAATACGCATGCGGACAACTGTATTGGGCTTGCTCGATAAATGGTAATGCTTGAACAGGCATGCCAAGATCAGAAAACTCAACAAGGTCTTGACCAAGGAAGTAACCAGTGCAGGTTTTAAGATCAGCAGGTTGCATCTCAAGTAAGTGAGCACCAATAAGAGTATCAATTACGTCAATAATTATATAACCAAGCTTCTTAAGTGCAGATCGATCATATTTGGCATTGTGAGCAATGAGGACTTTATCTGGGTCGGTAAGTTTAAGTAATCCTTCAGAATAGTCTTTGTGGAAGTAAAACCCTGCATCACCTCTTGAAGCAACAGAAAAGCCAATAGGTATCATACGACCTGCATTAAGAGCAGTTGTCTCAGCGTCAAAGGCGAGGACATCTGCATCAAATATTTCATTGATGTCTTGAGTTACGCCTGTTTTGCTATATTGAGTATACGTTGGCATATTAATCCTTATAATTGTTTCAATCTTGCTAGTTTATCTGCAAATGTCTCAGCTTGTTTAACCTCTTGCTTCATCTCTTGTAGTAACTTGTATATCTCTGTTGCGCGTTTCTCACCTAATCTTGGTACTGATTTAAGTTCATCAAGTGTACATGTCCATGCAATTGGTATCTTTCCAAACCGTTTTATGATATTCTCCGCGAGTTGAGGGCCAATACCTTCAAAGCCTTGTAATATCCATAGCAGTGTCTCGTCTGAACTCGGGACAATCCAAGTCGAAGGAGCGCTTGGTCGAACATACAAACCAAGATGTTTGGTATCAGTAAAGAATTCAATCAGCTCTTTAATGTAGTCAACAGTATCTTTTAGGGATTCTGTGTAGTCAACATCGA